>Ga0315320_10000649_pt1 | contig 28600 bp, 21 predicted proteins | sample M140m21515metaG_FD_203458 | JGI IMG/M metagenome (GOLD analysis project Ga0315320, IMG submission 203458) | Ammonia-oxidizing marine archaeal communities from Monterey Bay, California, United States - M1 40m 21515 | ecosystem: Environmental > Aquatic > Marine > Coastal | place: USA: California... | reverse complement strand
AAGAGCGCCAATTTCTCCATGTAAAAAAATCTTCTTCACTTTACCTTAAACCTTATATATTTTATACACCTACATTATTATATAAGTAAAAGTCTTTATCTCTTAAACTATATATTAAATACGGTAGATTTATTTTTCTCGAGGAATTCATATCCCAACAAGAAGGAGAAGAGCTTCCCATAATATGAGAATGAAACACTACACTAACATCATATTCAATAAAAATGCAAGGATCAATACAAAAAGAGTTAGATTTATTGTTGCTAATATTCTGACATTCCATAACCTCTTGATTCTTATTATAAATAATGCCACAAACTTCCTCATCACTATTTAGATGAGACAAGTTTTTAATATTACTTAGTATCCGCTCAGGGATATCATTCAATACTATATCTCTCTGTTCCAGGGAATCCTCCAAACCTTAAGCCTTCATGAGTAGAATTAATTTTATTAAATTCTATTAAATCAGCATTATCTTTACTAAACCTTTTCTGACAAGACTCAAGAGTTTTTGAACATTCATCCTTTAACCAATATTCTCTATCAAAAAACGGGTGATGTTTCTCTGGGTCATTATGATCTTGAATGCAGACAAATAAGCTAACCGATCTCTTATAAGCGTCCTTATTACTAATGGGGCTAACCTTAATAACGTCACCCAACTTATAACCATTTTGCTGGACTCCTGATTCATTTAATCCTTCCTTATTCCACTCAGGGACTTGGTCTGAACTATTGTATTTAGAAGGATCTATTTTCCCCGAAGAATCTTTAAAACCAAACCCCTCAGTTAATGTTTTTCCGTCTGCAGTTTCTATAGCGAGACCTTTATAACCGCAACCAATCTCGCACCTATAAGTCCAATTACAATAATCTGCTAAAATAATTCTAGCGGGGACCCAAGACTCTTCGAGCTCAAGCACGGAAGTTAGTTCGATTTCTATAAATTTTTTATCCTCAGACGTTTTTCTATTTACAAAAAATACATCATCATTAAATCTAGCATTAGGATCTGCACTCCCAAAAGGGTTCCCGCTTTGTTGTTGAAAATTTTCATCATCTAAAAACCTAACGTAAGTTCTTTTTCTTGAAACCTTACACCCAACAAAATCTTCGTTAGAATAAAATATTTTAGAAAATAAACCTTGAGGGTTAGCGATTTTTAATTTAGGCCGAGGAAGCGTGCCATCCGATTTCTGCTCAAAACCCTCTATAGATATAGGTAAAGGTTGATACGAGTTTCCTTGCCATACAACAGGGTTAGATCCATTAATCATGGAGCAAAATCTATAAACAGATTCAGCGCCTAAATTTACTCCATATACATCCTTAAGTTCGTCAAAACTAGATTGAAGGTTACTAAAGTCAATTTCAAACAAATCGATAATAACATCTGGATTTATTGAAAATAAACTTTTGTTAAAATTTTGATCAGAACTAGACATCGCTTATATATATAGAAGCATTAATAAGTATATTACTATTTAAAGAAGAATTTCCAACACTAATTCCACCACCATAATAACCTTGACCAAATAAAGAGCTAATTAACACTTCCTCTCCACCTTCAGTAACAAAAACTAAATCACCAAGTTCAGCATTTTCATTATTCATATGATATATAAAATCATAATTCAGTGGATTTATTTCTCCATAAAATGCTACGTCAAAAAAAGCGCTTTGACCGCCAGGAATTTGATTTGCTTTATTTTTTACAAAAAAGTTTTTAATTAAAAATTCGCTATGCAAGGCAGAGCTTACCGATTCCCCTGACTGGGCCCTGGCTATCGATTTTATATTACCACGATTATCTTGAAAGTACTTATCCGTCAAGCCATTATATGACCGCAGGGTATAGTTATCTCCATCTCTATCCATAATAGTAAAGAACTGCCCTCCATTCAACCCTTCAGTGTAAGATTTATCAACTTTAACGTATTGATTAGATAAATTAAACGGCAGAGAATTATCATTGTCCAGCTGATAGATAAAATCTTCGGAGTTTAATGAATTTAAATTAACAAGGCACACATCGTCATCTGAAGACTGAGAAACTATTGATAAAGGGCTATACTCATCTAATTGCTTTAAATTATATACTGTAACGCTTTCACCTCCTATATTTCTAAGTTCCACCCTCTTTTTGGCGTAATTACCTAAATAGACAGGCTCATCAATATTAGCTTCAGCAATGATCAATGGGTTAGGGCAAAGCAATTCGCCTTTTAAAGCTGAAGAAGGGCTAATATTATTATCGTACTCTGAAGCGGTAAAATCTAAAGGGAACTGTTCGAATACGCACTTAATAGAATGATTATTCTTATAAGTGTACTTATGCTGCCATTCTTGACATATAAAATTCTTAGAAGATTCGTATGGAGACGGAGGCTTAAATTCAAAAGGTATATACCCCAAATGTTGCTCCAAGAAATGCAGAATACCATAAGCTTCGCCTTCACTTCTATTACTAAATTCAAGCTCCAAAGAAAGAAGGCTTTCATTCATTCCATCACGATACATCTGAGAATATCCTCCCTCAGACATTATTTCATTCATTCTTGGCTTTTGAGTAACATTTAAACTCAATGAAGGTCTCCAAAAGAATGATCTGCTCCAATACTCAGTATTAACATCTTTAAAATAACCATTTTCTCTAGTCCAAGAATCCTGAGCCTCCACAGGAGACTTTCCTACCTCAGGGGATTCTCCGCTCCAATAATAAAATTTTTTATTTTCATTAGAGTATACAACATCATTTTTTTCATAATATTCAGCCTCAGAATATTCATTTGGAGGATTAAGAAAAAGTCCCTCCGATTTATTTAATATTGACGTATCCAGATTCCTTAACCTAACAGTGATATCATTACTATTTTCAAAATTTAATGCATGACTCCATTCGTTGCAGTAAAATTTCTTGAGTTGCATCTCGTTCGAGTTATAAGGGAAAAACGCCGCATTGCCGTCCCACTTAAAACCAGATATACCTTGAGAATATTTTAGATTAGGAGAAGGCATGTCTTCTTCGTGCTGCCCCTGATGATTTTCAAGGAAATGAACTATTGCATTCGATTCTCTATTAGTTCTATTTTTAAATTCTAAATCTAATTCGAAAGTTAATGAATTAATGTTTTTTGGTTGAACCACATAGTAACCATTTCCATATTGATATTTATAATTATTTGCTTTAAAATTAGCTGTTGAATTATAATCGGCGTCAAAGAAAAATTTATCTGCAGTCCAAGTGTTTGAATTATCAGATGGATAAGTATTTATAGAAGATAACGAAATAGTTTGAGGGCCAATGGGTTCAAAATTATTAAATCCGCCACTAACAGGCAAAACCTGTATGGCAGTCCCCTCTAAGTCGGGGTCATTATTTAAAGATTTAATATCTTTTTGTATATCAAGAACTCTATATATTCCGCTATTATCACCAGTGCAACCTTCTAGATTTAAAACTTGACCAACTCGCAATTCTAAATTAACAGCGTCAGGCCTATTCATTAAATCAACTATATAGTGAGTTTGTCCCTCGCTAGATATTGGCCCATCAGGAACTAAAGCTAACCGCTGACTTGCCTCTATAAAATTGCCCCCGCCATTAATCGCGTCTTCTTTTGCGTAATAAAATCTACCGTCTCCAGTGTAATATACGAAGTCAAATTTTTTATAATCAACCCCAGTTTGAAACTCCCCAGAATAATTAGTTACGTGAGTTACGTTTTGAGATTTCAACAACCCTTCTAAATTATTCATCATTTAATAATTTCTTTTATTGTTATATTGGCCATAGCGTGCTGCCCCTCTGATATAGCAATATCTTGAGTCTGAATTTTGCCTTTAGCAGAAAACCTCGCGACCTTTTCCCCCTCAAGAGACAAAAGAAACGCTTCTATTTTAGAGTCTTCTATTCCTTCCGCAACGGAAGACGTCTGTTTGCCCCCATATATATTTATTTTTTCAATAATTTCATTACCTTCGATTCTCATTTCCTTTTCTATATTTTCTACAGAGCATCTCACAGGAACAGTTCCGCTGGGGCTAGTATTTATTGAAGTGTTTTCATTAGCTCGTATCTGATCATGTATTTTTCTATTAACAACAATAGTATATTTTAACTTAGAAATTTCAAATTCATTTTGTTCAACCCCACTAGCAAGTATATTCCCGAAAGACTTAAGTCCGTGCGCAAAATTCACATCAGATTGACGAAACCTCTGATCTATCACTCTTTCAATTGATCCATATATATCATAAGAAGCGGTGGCCATAACCATCTTAAAAGGAGACATCTCAAAACCAAAAGAATTTAAATACATATTATTAAAACTATATCTGCCAACAATATTATTATTAATAGAACGTTCATCCATACCTGCAACAATATCAAACATTCTCTCTATAGAATTAGGATTACCATCAACAGTAAATTTATCAGAAGATATATAAAAATTTATAGATAATTTACCAGTTAACCCTCCAACAGGAGCAAATTTTACAAACTCTGTTTTCGCGCCAACAATAGAACTATCATAATCGCCGTATACTCTTTCCGCCTCAAGCTTAGGAGATATAGATAAATTAGCAGAGCTAGCCAATAAATCTTTACCCCCGATAGTAACTTTACCATCTTCAAATCTTAATAATTTATCACTCATACTAAAGGGTTGTGGTAGGTTTCGTAGCCTTTGTAAGCTAAAGAAATATTCATTTCCTCTGCAACAGTACTATTGATTGCCTCACTAATTAATCGAGCGCTCTCAATCTCAAACGTATTGATATCAGTTTGTGCGTAAGAATCTAAAATTTCTATTTTAACATCGCTTTTTGGAGCGGACTGAATTCTATCTTTTATTTCTCTGATTTCGTATTGATCAGCAATAATGGATACATTTATATCTGTTTCTATTGGATACTGAGTATCGATCTGAATTGGCTCTAAGTTTTTAACGGAAGCTTGAGAGTTTTCCCAGTCAGAAGAATCACCTTTAGGTAAACCATATACAGCATTTACATTTATTCCCCTGCTATAAGCAAAAGAACTAACTGCATCGATTGAAAAATCGCTAATAGTAACCCTGATTGTTGACTGATCTGGATATTTTATATTTTTATTTTCTTTTGTTGCAGGATTCATGGATACATCTTTTCCGAGTTGTCCATAAACTATGATATCAGTTTGAATATCAGGAATTTCACCAACCGAACAGTTTACAGAGTATCTCGAAACTCTTCCTTTCGTAAACCCAAAACCCTTTGTATTATTTTCATATAATATTGAACCGTTAATTTCCTCCTCATCAAATTTATACTTACCATATATATTTTTCTCCAACAAAGGGTCATAGCCAACCATTTTCCTACCTATAGAAAAGTTCCCTTGCAAAGGAGAATCAATTAATGCGTCAATAAATCCTACGCCAGCAACTCTAATTGGTTTCTCGCTAATTCCGTAGCTACCATCTACAGACTGAACACCTAATAATTCGTAACCATTGATAATTACAGTTTGCTCGTAATTAGAATAACTCATATTAACCGCTTAATAAACCGCCAGGTCTTTGTTCTTCAGCTATAACCGAAACTACTTGCTGTTTAATTTTATCTGCCAGGGCTACATTGCTACTTTGATCTTCTGATTGTTCTGCAGGGTTTTGGCCTGATTTTTGTTCGCTTTCGCTAGAAGCCTTTCCTCGCTCCATATTTATTGAAATATTAATATTATTAGTGTTGCCTCCAGAAACATTACTATCAGATGATCCGAACTCACCTGATACAGGTCCGCCATCATTAAATTTGCCAGCATTTATACCGTCAAGAGTTGACTTACCTAATTTTCTTGCGCTACTTGCTTTAATAACATACTCACCCTCACTCAGCATTGCTGGAATTTGATCTATACCAGATTTACCTGAAATATGACCGCCTCCAGCGTATTTCCTAATAAAACCTCCATTATTTCTGCCAATCTTAGGTCTTCCAAAATAATCATACTGATTGGCGAGAGAAGAACTGCCTAGGCTATTAATGTTATCAAAAGAACCAAAACCGTCTCCTAAACCCATATTAAAAGACTCGCTAGGCGCGCCAAGTATTGCTTCTCTAGACAGATCTAACGTTGCATCTGGTTTTTGAAACATGTCGCCAAGACTTTTAGTTCCCCAAGCTATTCCAGCACTTAAAGCTGTTCCTGCTAAACTTTGCCAAAACTGCTTCTTTTTCCTTTTTTTCATTAAAGCTTTTTGTCGCTGACGCTCTTCTTCCGCAAGAACTTCTCTAAGCTTTGAAGCGTCATCTTCTATTCCGACATTGCCAGCTAATCCACTGTAAAAATATCCGCTCATAGCCTTAGACTGATAGGCTCTCCCTGACTCAAACGCTCTTCCTCCTCCAAAGTTTTCAGCTAACGCAGACCCTTCTTCTGGAATAAGCTTTTCAACATCTCCTCCTTCTGCGAAATTCTGAACTCTTCCTCCTTTAGAAAAGCCCCTCTTATTAAAAGGCGGATTTCTTTTTTCGTGAATATACCCCCGCAACCATTTATCTAGCGAGTTTGTATATCGAACTTTCTTTTTTGGGGTCGGGCCATATGCAGAAGTATCCCAACCCCTGAATTTACCATTCTCAGTAGAATATATTAAATCCGAAAAAGTCTCATCCTGTGTTTCGCCGTAATCAAAAACATTTTCATCTTTATTTCTTAGACTATTTAAAAGGTAATCGTATTTCTTCCTTATTTGAGATATATTAGCACCCTTTTGCCGTACTTCTTGAGATCTTTCTTTTACCAATTGCTTTTCTACGAGCTTAAGAATGTCTGCGCTTTGATCTACTGCAGGTGGCCCTTGGATTTTATTAGGGTCAATTAAAGCAAATGGATCCCAATTACCTTTTTTAGTGTTTCCAGTTCCATCTATATCACTAACGGTAGTTGACCTTCTCAAAGGAGTTTCGAATGGTGTTGATCCAAAATCAACAGTTCCATCGCTATTCTGTTTCCAGTTGAATGGGGAAGTTGCTTTCTCCATTTTTTGTTGGGGGCTAGGTTGGTTTTTTAAAGAAAACGCTTCTATTCCAGCAGCCTTCTTTTGAGCTAAACCATACTGGTCTTCAAACAATTTCATATTATCTGAGTCACCAAGAAAGTCCATCATTTTATTTTTGAAGCTTCTTGGAGGAAGAACGCTAAACTCTGAAGGAGGTTCGGTAAATATAGGCGACGCAGGAGGATTACTAAACACATCTGCAAGAGCAGTGCTTGGAGCAAAAGCTTCAGCTTGAGCTTTTTGATACTCCTGCTCAAACAATTTCATATTGTCATCATCATTTATAAAGCCCATCATTTTTTGCTTAAAACTCTTGGGAGGGAGAACGCTAAACTCTGGTTGAGGAGCGAAGAAATTATCGAAAGACGTGGAAGGAGGTGATAGAGGAGATGAAGTAGATGGGGTAGATGCAAAAGCACCACTCAAGCCTGAGTCAACCCATCCTCCATTAGCATATTTAGGTATTTTACCGCCAGAATTTAAAGTATGCATAAAGCTTCCGCCGTACCTATTAACAGCTTCTTTACTCATAAGGTATTCTCCATCGGAAACCATAGCGGGAACAGATCCGCCTTTGGAGTAATTCCTTATAGGTCCACCATTATATCTATTAGTGGCATTAAAACCCATCATTCCAACAATACCTTGAGCGGCTTGCTGTAAAAATGCAGATTGTATAGATTGCAAAAAATTTATTCCTATTTGAGTCATTGCGTCACCAAGATCATCTGCGCCATTTAAAGCTACTTGCATGGCATCAGCTAAGCCATCAGCCAATAAATTAGGAACTCTTTTGCCTATTTCATAATGCATGTATTGAGCCTGATCTCTCATTTCGGCAAATGAATCAGACATACCTCTACTTATTGCAGAGCGGTCGTCAGAACCGATAGCCTCGCCCCTTTTATATTTTAATAATTCTTCTCGTTGATTCAATTGCGTACGAAGCTCTTCGTTTCTTTTTCCTTCCAGCTCGACAGCATCTTTAAGAGATTGCAATCCAGATTCTATTTCAGTTGAGGTTTCTTTAGATAAATTATAAGACTGCGCTTCGAGATTATTTTTTTGCTCCAGCAACTGTTGATACCTAGATTCGTCGTCGATAATTTTTTGATCCTCAGCGCTTAAGTCTTTTAACTTACCTGTCTTTTTATCCATGTTGACAGTAATTATTTCAGTTATCTTCTCAGATCTTTGTTCTCTTCCAGACTCCAACCCAATTAATTCAGCTTTATTTTCTTTTAAAAATTCATCATTTTTTTCTTTAAAAGGTTTCAGCGTAGAATCAGTTATTTTTTGCCTTAAAGCTTCAATATCTATAGCTTTTGTTTCTGGATCGATCATTTCTTTTAAATCAATATTAGATGGGTCTATCTTTAGAGACTCGACTAACCTTTTGGCTTCATTAATTTGATTAATTTCCAGCCTATTAGGTCTTTCATCTAGCATTCTTTTTTCAAATTGAATTTTTTCTTCCTCACTTCTATATATTCCTCTTCCTGCTCTTGGGCTCGAAAACTTAATTCCGGCAATGTTTTGCTCGATTCCCTTTATACTTGCGGCATGCTCAAGGCCACGAACATATTCGCTTAATTCTAAATTAACCAAATTTAAAGCATCTTTTTTTCGACTAATATTGCCCAGATCTTTGTGTTCAATGGCAGAAATATTATCTCTTAGCATTTTCTCTTTATTTAATATAGATATTTGAGCTGTCAACTGTTTACCTCTCTGATCGGCAATTTCGCCTGCCTCTGCGTTTGCTTGTGGTAGCTCAAGCAATATCTCCAGTAAATCTTCCGCTGATTTTTTATCTAATTTATCAGTTAAGTCTTTAAATGATATACCAGCCAATTCTTCTTTATCTTTTTTGTTAAACAATGCTTGCTTTAAGGCTTGCTCTAAACCTCCACCCTGAGAGCTTTTAATGTCTTGAAGAATATTTAATCGAGCTGTGTCTCTTGCGGCCTGCTCTCCGGCGTCTCTTTTTTCAGCGCTTTCAATCAACTTTTTATTATAAATCAGCCTAGCCTTAACCTCTTCATTCATCAGATCTCCCAAAATTTTAGTTTGAGAATCAATCATATTAGATTGTTTGAAATACTTTTCTTTAATATCAAGTTGAGACTGCTTAGCTTGCATTTGAGCTTGCATAATTGCTTTCTGAAGATTGAGTTGAAGAATAACTGCTTTGCGCTGTTTTTCAAGCCCAAGGTTAGTCTTCTCCTGTAGAGTTTTGCCGTTTTCAAATGCTTTCTTTAAGGCTTTTTGATCTTCTTCTTTTGTTATGTCAAGTTGATTAATATCTTCAATAAAAGACGATGTTGTATAAGTTTTTTCTTTTCCTGTTTTAATATCCTTGCCCATAAATTCTGTAGAAGGATCTAAAGTTTTCAAAGCGTTGAGCAATGCACTTTTTCTTTGCTTTGCAGCTTCAACATTTAATTTCACAGAGTTCTCTGTTATTGCTTTTTCTTTACGGGTAGAAAATCCAAGATTCAATGCTGACGAAGCTCCCGGGACCATCATATTTGTCCCTTTGGACACTACATCTCTTCGGTTATTTTCTATGTTTGCAAGTTGTTTCTTCAACTGAGGTTCAAAACTTTTTTGTAATTCTTTTTCTAGAGCTGCTAGTTTACCCATTTGATCTTCTCCTATTTTACCAAAAGCTTCATTAGCTACAGGAGAAGTTAAAATCGACTCAGATTTTCTTTGAGCTATAGATTCAGCCGCCTTTTCTTGGGCCTCTTTCAATTCATTAGATGAGCTTAAAAGACCAGCAAAACCTCCGACAACACCACCGATAGCGGCGCCAAGAGGGCCAAACATCATACCCATGGACGCCCCAGTCCCTATCCCCGTTAGGGCTCCGCCAGCTTGATACTGAAAATTGCCCACTTTTCCAGGACCTTCTCCTTGAAGCATACCCCCTAACATTGGAGCTCCCATAATTAAGCCCATTTGCGCCCCTGAAGAGCTTAAGCCTTTACCTATTGGCGATCTCGAAAAAGATTTATTTACAGAAGATGCACCTTTAGCTAGAGAAGAAAAAGCTCTTTTAGTGCTAATAATAGGACCGCTTAAGCTTCTTATTTCTTTATTGACATTTTGTTGCGCGCTGGCGCTTATATTATACCTATCATTTAAGGTAGAAATAGATCTTTGTAATTGTTGAAAGGAATAATCCCCCTTCTTCATTCTTTTGATTCTTTTCTTTAATTCTGAATTGTATTGATCAGCTAATTGTTGCTGAGTCTTATCTATCCTGAAGCCCATATCGCCTGCAGAAAGTGTGGGTATAGCATAATTCGGCACAAATCCATTAGCCGAACCAAACACATCGCGCAAACCATTCGGCTCATCTTTTGTATTAGTTACGCCAAGACCAATTGGATTACCTTTATTCATTAAGGCTGAATGAGTTCCTACTCTGATTTGAGAAACAGGAATTCCTGCGTCACGCTCTCTGCCTATCGCATCAGTTAAGGGATCTGCTGCAAAGTTAGGTATAAAACCTTTGCCTGCATTTAGACTAGCAGCAAACATACCTCCACCTCGATTAAAATCCTTAACATGCTTACCAAGGTCTTTTATGAAAGTTCCTTTTGTATCAAGATAGCTACCTTCACTGATAGCCCTAAGTTGGTCGTAATACCTTGCTCCAGATTTACCAAAACCTGGAACATTATTTTGCTTAAATTCTGTTCGTTTTTTGCCTACGTTTGATTGGATTTTCTTAATTCTTGTTTTTAAAACTTCTAGTTTCTTAGGTTCGACGCCAGCTCTTTCAAGGTAATCCACGAATTGCATTAATTCCATATGAGACCCGGTCAATCCATATTGACCTTTCTTTTTATCGATGGACCATTTTACTTTTGCGAAATTAGGGATATAACCTTCAGACATTCCAGGCATAATCATGTCGTAAAATTTAACAGCGGCGTCCTTAATATTGTCTTTTCGAGAGGTTATTTTTGCCTCTGCCCCTAATTTTCCACCTTTTACGCCGAAAAGCCTATACAAGTCATCGTCTCTAGGAAGATCAATTCTTGCAGTCTCTCCTCGACCTTTATACTCATTAAAGTTTTTATCGTTTAATACAGAAGCTATAACACCCTCGAAAACGTTGCCCCCCATAGCAGAAACGTCCCTGTCTGTAAGAACGTCTCTTTTGTTGACCTTAGAAGAAAAACCTAAGTCGCTTAATATTTTACCAACTAACTGTCCGCCAGATTTTTTAAGTCCATCATATATTGTGTTTTTAAAAGGAGAGTTTTTACCTGCATTTAATTCTTTATCTCTAGCATCTAAAGAATAAAAAGGTACATCTACCTTAGCTGGAGCAACATTTTTTAGATTTTTAAACGCCGAAGGATATTGTTGGGCTCTACCCTTTTTCATGTTTTTATTCCCAACAAAGTATGATCCGGCAACAGAGTCCGGACCTTCAGATGCGGTTAATACAACATACTTTTCTCCAAGAGGGTTAATATTTTTGAATCTCGATTTATTTAAATCAGATGACTTACTAGCCTTAGTCTTACCAAATCTTGAACCAATTGAAGCACCACTATAACCCGCTTCTTCAGCCTGCTTCCTTGTGGTTATATCAGGCCTATCTTTTAATTTTATTGAAGGCTTTATAAAATTCGGTATATACCCCCCTGCAGCATAAGGATCAAACCCATGTATATCACCAAATGCTTGTTGATAGTTTTTTCCAGCTTTGCTTGATTGAGGAGGCATAATTGCAGGCTGATTCATCCCCTTAAAATTCTTAACCGTCTCAGAGCTATTATAAATAATTGGGCCCTCCCCAGGCATATTCATTTCTCGAATATTTCCTGCAGAGTATCCACCTTTAGCGGCTTGCTCTCTCTCTGGGTGAGCGAAATTAGGAATATGGCCGTAGGCGCGACCTTTTCTTGGGGTCAAGCTTGCGCCAAACCCTTTAGAGTACAAAGTTGCGGCGGCTTGCTTGCTGACATTATTTAAAACATTAGCTTCAGCGACTTGAGCTTTAAGCAAACCTAAAATCACCTTTTCTTTCTCGGTTCTACTTATATCTGTGCGCAACATTTCCTTGCTTAATGCGGCGTTTTGCCCAAATAAAGTAACAAGCGACGTTTGAATGGCTTTTTGCTTTTGAGCTTCACTAGTTATGCCAATTAAAGACCCTAAACTATCTCTAGTAAACTTAAACGCTTGTCCAAATAATTTAATAAAGACCGTCGTTAAAACTACTAATCCAGGACCCGTAATAACATTACCAATACCTCTTAATAAACCTTTAGCGAATTCATTTCCAGCGCCCTCTCCATCACCTAACGAACCACTTATGTTTTCGGCGAGAGCCTTAACTGTATTAAGTACTTTTTCTATTCCAGGGCCTAATGCTATTTCGCCCGCTTGAGCGCTAACTTGTTTTATTGCGAGACCTGTTTCTGTGGCCATTGCGGCCATTGTGTTTCTTAGTTGTTCATTTTTTGTTATAGCCTCGTTTGTTGCACTTGCAGATATTTGCGTGGCATTTGCAAGAATACCATTTTGCTTTGCAGCGTCACCAAGAACAGCTTTCAAAACGTTGATTTGAAAAACTCCACCAACAGTTTGAGCTATTTGAGCTTTTTGAGCCTCAGATAATGTATCAAATGTATTAGCTAAATCAGAGAGTATTCGTTTAGCGCCAAGAGTTTTACCTTCAATATCCCTAACAGCAATGCCAAGATTTTCTAATTGATTTAATGTATCTGTCCTTCCGATACGAGTAAAAATTGTTTTAAACGAGTTACCAATAACCTTTCCGCCTCGAGCAGTTTGTTGTTGGGCGGCGGTAACCAAACCTATTAATTCGTCAATATCTACACCAGCTCCTTTTGCTGCAGCACCAGTTCTGGAAATAGCGTCAGCAAAATCTTCTGCGCTAACAGCAAACTTTACATCTACGGCAGCAAACTTACTTACCAATTGAGTAGTATCTTTTATTTGGTGCCCGTAAGTATTCATTGCGGCAGTTAAAGATTTTACCGCCTCTGCAGAATCCATTCCTGTTAATCGAGTAAGAATAAGAGCGTCTTTAGTCCTCTTAAGAGATTCTTCTACATTAAGGCCTTGACGGGCATATTCTGTTGCCGCATCAGCTGCTATTTTAAACGCTGCCCCAGTTTCTTTTGCGACTTTAAATAAACCATCGCTAAATTTATCAAGGCTTTGAGCGTTCAAGCCCATAACAACATTAATGTCCGCAAGAGATTTTTCAACCTCAACCATATTCCTAACCATAGCTTTAAAAGAATCTGCTACGCCATTTATAATTGCCATAGAAGCACCGAATGCTATAATACGAGCATTAGCGGCCTCCATTGATTTTGTAAATTCGTCAGCCCCGCGCTTCATGTTGCCTAAAGGCTGTGTCGCACCCTTATCGTCAACAGTTATTTTAATTGGCGTTCTGCGAATTCTATTTACTGCAGCTTGAACCGCTGCCTCAAGAGGTTGTGTATTACCGTGTACGTCAAGATTAATAGCCATTTTTCCTTATTCCTTAGATAAGGTATCTATACACTAAAAATTAAACGACTCCGTGCAATTTCATTAAATCTTCCATGTTAAGGCTACCACCTTTCTTTTTGGCTTCTTCGTGTAAATTAACGCTGCCAGTAGGTCTTTCTATTCCCAATCGATCATAATCTTCTTTTTTGGCCCCAACAATAGTACCTCCGTCCCCACTCGTCACTTTATCTTTTATTTTTTCCCTCTCTTCTCTTGAGCTGCTACCAAATTCTAAAAGTTTCGCAGGATCTTTTCTTATTTTTTCTGGTATATTTTCATTTGTGTCAAATATATTTTTAAATACTCTAGTATAAACGATTAATCTTATTTGATTATATGTTAATTCACAAAATGGCTTTCCGTAAAACTGAAGACTGTCTTCAGCAAAGCTAAGATAAGGATTATAAAAATCTTCAAGAACAGTATATTGTATATTTTCTTCTGAGAATCCTTCGAATACTTGATTATATTTATTTATAACAAGCTTTATATCTTCGTTTTCTAATTCATCAAACTCGTTCTCACTAAACAACTTACAACTCATATCTTCATCTTTATAAAAAGAATAAATCATATAAAAATCATTTAATCTTTCTTTTGCATATCTTTCGCAAGTATTGCCAATTAAATTAATTTTTTCGTTTTGTTTGCGAGTAAGAATAGAGCTTTCTTCTTCAATTACTTTTTTCTGTTGATCAATTTCTGCCTTTAAAACTAATTTAGTTAATGTTTTTCTTAAGTTTTCAATATATAAAGTTTTCTCGGTGATAGTTTTTTCGTCGTCTTCTGTCCATTGACCCTCTTCCTTTAGATAGTCAAGCATATCTTGCTCAGTTGGGACGCCCCGTTTTTTCGCGGATTCGAAATAGCGCTCCTCTATTTCCTCAAGCTCTACCTGGTCATGAGGAGTAAGATGCTTAATGTATACGACTTTGTCGTCTAGAACTGTAGTAGAATGACCTCTGACTACATCTCTAAATACTCTTCTGCGCCTTGTAGTTTCCACATATTATATATTACCCTCTTCGATATCGCTATCAAGTTTTTCAAAGTCTGCCTTAGTAACAGCGCCAGAACTATAATACCAAAAACTAAATAAAGCAGCAACTTTCCCGCCGATTATATCGTAAACTTCGTCGCCTTCTTCTTCTAATTCATAATAACGTTGAAGCTTATCTTCGAAATCTCTGCCTTCAAATAAAGGCTTCGAGCTATCTTCATCATCTTTTTGAATATGTGTTAAATTTAAAATATACCACTGAATAACTTTATTTTCAGCGCGAACATCTGCAGTATGATTAAATAGATTAGCGTACGAAGTTTCTACATTAATAATATCTTTTCTTAATAACGAGATTTCGCCAGATATTTCTTTAATTCTTGCATCATCTTTTTCTGTGCGTCCAGTAGTTTTTACGTTTAATTTTTCACTTTCTTGAGACAGTTCTCCATAAGAAACATACATTTTAGTCAGGGCTTTTGCGTCGTCTTCCGCTAATAAACCTCCGGTATCACTGTATTTTTTAGCCAACATAGCTTTCGTGAGAATACCTTTCTTGATGCAGTTGCTCATCTCAACACTAAACTCCAACTCAGCTTCTTCAATTTGCCTTCGCGTAGGCTGCTTCATTATGATTCTGTATGGAATTTCCTCAGACACTTCTTTAGTTACAGAGACCTCTTCTTTTTCGCCAGTCTCAGGATTAGTAACTTCGCTAGTCTCAGTTTTCTTTGTTTTTTCTTCTTTCTCAAAAGTGAAGCTGTAGATTTCTCTCAACTTTTTTCGAGTATCGTCCATTGTCTCTAGTTTTTCTTCTGTTGCTGATTTTGTCATGATTATTTAAATGTAAATCCTATAGTATAATTATCTAATTCACTCTCGATATTTCTAATAGTTTCATTACCAATATCTAAAGTTTTCTTTCGAAGATGCTTTAATTTCTCTTCGCTGAAATAATCGGCCTGGTCAACAACAGGTATGCAGCCCTCTGGAAGGTTGCTCTTTAATTTATCAAAACTTATTTGATGCTCTTTATATAAATCCTCGAGAATAATCAAGAAACCCTTAAACAGAGAAACTGTATTCCGATGATAACATTTTTTAAAAATGTCTTCTGCTTCCATATACTTATACCTTTATTTAACCTTGTGCCTATAAACAGATACACAAAAAATAATCTTTAGTGTAAATATGCTTATGACAGATTTCTTTTCAGCCGAAGAAAAAGAGAGTATTGCCGAAAACTTACTCAACCTTCACGATACATTTGGAAGAGATATTATCGTTTATAAAGAAGCTAAAAAAGTAATTATAAGTACAGACCCTAATTATAATTATCTATACGGAAATTCTGGAAAGTCAACTCCTAGCGTACAAAACGTTCCTGTTAAAAAAGTTTTTAAAGCAAGAATAAGATACGATACGGATCGAACGCTGGAACAATTTGGAGAAGCGGGCACACAAATAAAAGTTAATAGACCAGATCCTAGTAGTGTGGTAAGAATAAAATTAAAGCTGGAAGATTACGATTATTTAAAAGAAGCAAAAAGAGTGGAATTAGACGGAAGAATGTTTCATGTGGAGTCTGACCCTAGAGCTCACGGACTTTTTGATAAAGTTCAGTTTATAACATTATTCTTGAGACCAATTGAACAAAATGGCCAAAGCACTGAATAGATCAATTAGAAGTTCAGTTAAATCTCAACTTAAAAAAGATAAAGACTTGTTTATTCAGGCTAGACTAATCATTGAGAAACAATTTAGGAATGTAAAAAATCAGATGATTAGAGACTTTGAGGGTCACCCTGTTACGAGAGAACTTAAAGCTGGTTCAGGATCATCAAACATAAGTAATACTTTATCAGAAGGTAATCTATATGGCTTTATAGGATTTACGGAAGGAACAGATCCAATAAGTCCTTTATCTAATTTATTAGAAAAAACAAGCATCTTTATTAAAAACAGAAGCATTGGAACACATGGTTTCATTTGGACATATATAGTCACTTCGCCCTCCCTGCAAGAATTGTATTCAAACACACCTATGCCGTGGTCCAACGGGTCCAGTTGGCTCAGGGAGCTCGAGGGGCGAGGAATTCCGAACCTCGGTCAGTATATGTATAAGCCCAGCGGAGGAAGTCGCTCCGGGGCAGGATTTCAAAACAAAAACAAGACTGAAGGGGGAATGGTTAGAATGCCATACGTTAAAGAAATTTTATCAAAATTCGAAAATAACTTAAATTCAATTGAAGCTTCACGAGTTTCTGTTAAAAACTTTTAAAAATGAAACCCCAATTCCAACACGAACTAACTACAAGCTTCATGCTTTGGGCGGATAATTTTATCACAAACAAAGCGGAGGCTTACCAAAATTATACGTCATCTCTTTATCCAATGGCTACAGACGATCAACTTGGAGACGGATTTGTCACGTATAGCAGTCCTCACAAACAGTGGGTTTTTGATGAAAGCGTTGAGGGTGCGCAAGTACCCAGCGGAATTTACAATGACGGAGTTTTCATGGAAAGAGGGGAGGACGGATTAATTTTGGATTTTGACGATGGCAGGGTTATACTTAATTCGTCTTTTGGCGGAGACAATAATTCGTTAAGCGGGGAATACTCTGTAAAAGAATTTAATTTTTATATAACCAACCAAACAGAGGAGCAGCTTATAGTTGAAAGTAAATTTGACTCGAACGGAAGATTCAAGCAGAATTCTTCTGGAATTGCTCCTCATAAACAAGTTGTTCCTGCAATTTTTGTCAATCCAGAATTAGTTCAAAACGAAGCTTTTGCGTTTGGAGGGGAAGATAAAACGACGACAAATATAAGATGCGTAATTTTTGCAGAAAATACTTTTCAGCTTGATGGGGCTTTATCTGCATTCTCAGACTCAAAAAATGAAGTTTTCTCAAAATTAGAATTTTCCGATTACCCATTAAATGAATTTGGAGACGTTTCAGGATTCAACTATAAAACACTCGCTTTAGAAAAAAAATCTAAACTTTTTCATATAGAAGATGTCAGGGCATCAAAACTAAGTGATCGTATAAATAAAAACATAGATCAATCATTATTTATTGGATTTTTAGATTTCGAAATAACCAATTTAAGATTTCCAAGACAATAAAGTTCCCTTTATAACATAAAAAATGTAATTTTAAACAGAAATTTAACTTCATACATATAAAAATATTATGGCAAATAGAGCAAGAGTAATTTATCAAAGCGAGGCGTTGTACGCCGGAACAGTTGATGCCACAGGTAATCACTACAGCGTATCAAGCGACGGTTGGTCAACAAAAACAGGATACTCCACCAGAGCAGAAGCGGTTGCTGCAGGGGGAGATATGCGTACTGGAATCATGCAATTGCGCAGGGTTCAAAGCGCAAATTATAGTTTCACAGTAAACAGAGAAGACGTCAATCAATTCGGCCAACTAGCGAGAATCGACTCGGTTTCGCTTGAGCCGCCCACAGTTACATTAGATTTTTCATATTACCTAACCAACGGTATTAATGAAAAAATTCTAGGAATGAATGTTGACGGAGCCTCATCAGCGATTGCAGGAGATATTCTCCTTGGAAGAACTGAAGATGCGGAAAACCCAGGAGGAAAGAACTTTTTCATTATTACGACCCAAGAGGGTACAGATGCAGTAGGAAACGAAGATGCAGAATCTTTTAAGAACGTAATAGCCCTTGGAAATGGTTTTGTTACAAATTATTCGGTTGAAGCTTCTGTAGGTGGAATGCCGACAGCCTCGGTTACAATTGACGGATTTAATTTAAGAAGTTATACAGGAACTCAAGACCTTGAGCTTCCAGCAATCAACAATCAATTTGGTATTCCAATGACAGGGGGAGAGTTTTCTATTCCTCCTGCGATTAGCGGAGTGCACGATGTGGACAGTGAGATTGATTTTGGCAAAGAAGGGCTCTCTTGCTTACGTCCTGGAGATATTCATATGGCGCTAGGCAACGGAGGTCGAGCAAGTTTGTTCGAACCGCTTCCTTTTTCTGACCCCGAAAAAGATTATGATGCAGGCAGCGCTCACGTTCAGAGTTTTAGTATTGATATTCCAGTAGGAAGAAGCACTATTGAAAGACTTGGAAACCCATATGGATACAGTAAAGTTGTAGATTTTCCATTAAATATTAATGTTTCTGTAAGTGCTATACTTTCTGACCTAAAAGAAGGCAATGTTACAGACATTCTGTTTGATCAAGAACAGCACGATTTACAATTTACATTAAGAGAGCCAGACCAATTCGGAACCGGAGACATTGCAATGCTGTTTACAATCAGAAACGCAAGGTTGGAAGGAGAATCTTTCAGTTCTTCGATTGGAGATAATAAAACAGTAGATTTAACATTTACAGCTCAAATTGGTGGCCCACAAGACACAGGAAACGGACTATTTATTTCTGGATCAAGAAATGCCACAGGAATACATCAGTATTTCGCTTAATTTAAATTAATAGCTCTATTTTAAAAAACCTCCTAATGAAAATTAGGGGGTTTTTTATTGGGTGAGTATGGTTTTCATCCAACCGCTAATATTTGTATAAATATGAACGTAATCTTCGATGAAGACCTTATCGCCCTCTTGAGCAACATCGAATTCTTCTTGATCGCTTAACTCAGATGGAACCAAGGCGACCTTAGCCCAATCGTATCCGCCTGCGGCGAAATAAGCGAAATCCATGACAGAATAATCCTCCCTAAACCCGTAAGCAGGTAAAATTCTAAACTCTTGAACGGAACCGACCTTAAGGTATTCTCCAGGAACAGCCCCCTCAAACACAACTCGACTGTCCTCGATAAATACAGCTTGATTAATCTTTATGCTCACTTGTTTAACATTCGAACCTATATTATTAGAGGCTTCAGCTTCGAAATAAAGTGAGGTCTTATTTATTAAGCTAGCCTGCCCAACGAAAGATATATTCCCCTCTGCTGAGATTTGGAATAGCGCAGAGTCTTGTCCTAATATAGAGTATGAAACAGGGTGATCTTGAAATTCTTTTATTTGACCAATAATATTTAAATTAGTTAAATCACCTCTTTCGATAAGAATATCTTCAGAATTAATTACCCATTCTGGAGAAGAATCTATTTGATTTATAAGATTGATACTTAGCAACTTATCTGTATTTCCAAACTCATTAAAAGCGGTTATAAATAAATTATAAGTCTTTTTCGTAGCGGTTTCATAATCTGGAGTAAAATTGAAAGATAGTTCTCCTGAAGAGGATAAAGAAAAATATTTCTTATCTTCTCCAGATAAACCGTAAAAACTAAGTGCAGAATCTATATTTAAAGACTGATTATAATTTACTATAGTTTCTCCCTCTAAGTGATCTACGGCTTCTTCCCTCAGGCTCCAAACAGGATTAGAATCATTTTTATCTATAATTTGAACGTCTATATTTTTTGAAGACGATCCAGCATCATTTGTTGCTGTTATAGATAACGAATAAGTAGATTTAGTTTCAAAGTCTGGAGCCTCAAGAAAAAATATTTCTCCATCTGGATGCACTTCAAAATATTGCCCATCTGCACCTCCCGCTGAAAAGTTGACCTTGCTGTCGCCACGTTCTAAAGTTTTATCGTAATTTAGTGCAGAAGAGTTATTTTCATCATGAGTTATAGAGTCGAAACCGCTAGACCAATCAGGAGGATCTCTTGGTATAAATCGTGGATAAAGTTTTAAGCCATCATTTTTCGTTACTCCAAAAGATAAAGCGGAGCTAACCATTACATCAGAACCTATTTCATGAGTGTAAGACTGGTTTTGCAATTGCGCGTTGTTAATTTCGAATGTAATGTTGTTAACTATTTTTACAGCAGAATCAAAAGACAATTCTTGAATTAAGTCATTATCAATAATAACATCTGTTACTGCAAATTTGCGAAAAGAACTTTCGGTCTTGATATGCACATAATCTCCCTGATAGAACTTAGATAATACATCGCTGCCCGCAAGTGTAAAATCGCTAGCCTCAAGAGGAATTTTCAACCATGTAGACCCCCTTACCTTAACATAATAAAAATCTTCTTGCCCAGAGATGTATTCTTCTTCATCAAAAGGTGGAGAAGAATTTTCTTCAATAGATGCTTGACTAATAGATGTGACCTTCCATTGTCCATCACCTATGTTAATGTAAAATTTTTCACTTAGGTCGTCCGCAAAAAAATCACCGCTATCTCCGTTTATAGAAGAATGAATTTTATGATCAATCTTAATATCATAAGTATTTGTCTTATTCAAGAAGCCGCTGAGCTGATCTTGAGAATATTCTCTCAATATCATGTCTATAGAAAGAGATCCAATAATGGGCAGTTTTAACTTCCTATCAAATATAAAGTTGCTGCCCAATCCATAAATTTCTTGTCTTGGGATGGGAAGGTCGATGTTAATATTTTGTACGGCTGCATGTGCAGAATCTAAAATAGCACCACCCCTGTCACCGCTAATTTTAAAAATAGTTGCAGTTATTGTTCCGGGACTAATAGCAGAAATTTCAGGAAAAACATGAGAATCAAATATTTTATCTGGAGCATGGTCTAGATCTGCAAACTTTTCCGGACTCAACTCTAATACTTCACTAGATCTGATATTGTCAATACCTAATTTTATAGCTGGTAGCTTTGGCCTGTTCTGAGAAGAATATAAATCAAATTGAATATTACTTCCTCCGTAAGCAACAACGCTAGAGGCGAATTGGCCAACTGAAGCGCTGTACGCATAGCGAGACAGAAATGCGTTACCAACACCTATAATGTTAAAATCTTCAAAATCACTTTCGGACTGCAAAAAAGTAATATCCTCGTGATCATTTTTGGTTGAAGAAACAATTAATATATTTATATCGTCAGTATGATTTTGTAATAAAAAATTTTTTAAAATACTGCCGTCTTCCTTCAAATGAAACCCTATACTGCTTTCGTTTAGTCCGTGAGTAAATAAATACCCTATATCACAAGAAACGTCTGGAGCTCTAACAACGGGGCTTTGGCCACCCCTAGTAACCAACGCATCGCTTCCTACCGCCTTAATATCTATGGCTTGATGAGTTAATTCGTAACTCATATTTTGAACCCTAATTAAATCCTTGTATTTAGACCCGCTCTCTTTGTACGCGGGAGCGTCAGTTAATATTACCCCCAACCGCTCATAGGTCAACCTGTCCATTACTCCTTGTACCATTAAAGTTATTACACAAATTCTCCTGTTTTGGTGTAATAAAGCTTGCTGCCATGCCAAATCAAAGAATATCAGAATTACCTAAAACTGGACCGCTTTTTTCCTCCGGCACGAATTTCAACTACGAAAGTTCTCCGCCTTCATACTCTGAGCTTAACGATGAATGGTATTTCATGGTAATTAATCCAAAGATAAGCAATGAAATTATATCATTTTCTGGATTATACAACTCAACCCTGGCCGAAGTTATACATCTTAGGGGGGATCAAACTATAAGCGGAAAGAAAATATTTGATAATGAAGTTCGCATAAACAGAAGGCTTTCAATAAATTCAATTGGATCAGTATCGACCGGAGAAAACGCTTCGGGCGTAAACTTTGAAGCTAAAACGGGATATTTCAAACAATTAAACATTAAAACTGTGCCGGAAAAATTTAGATGCAACACATTAGATATTGATTGCCTAGAAAACTTGGTTGTAAACAATGAGAACTCAAGCTCTTTCAACGCCCTACAATGCGACAATATTATTGTCGCGCAGGAGGTGAGCCTTAAAAACTTAAATTCTAGCACCAATATATTTGGACTAGATGATTTTAGTGTTAGCGGAAACCAAACGTCAATCAAGGATTCTGTTTTTTACCCAGACTCTCAATTAAATTTTATATCTAAAGAAGCAGAAATTTCAGATACAAGAACTTTAAATATTAACATCATAGGAAACGGAACCGACTATAGTTTCACTGAAGATGTCCAAGGCGATGATCCGACCATTACAGCTTACATAGGCAATACTTTAATATTTAACAATATAGGCGAGGGACACCCATTCGAAATAAAAGATTCCTCTGACGATATTATCGCTTCAGAAGAAGGTGGTCAAACAGTTTTTTCCGCAGCAGAAACAGGGAGTTATAGTTACTATTGTACTTCCCACCCTAATGCAATGTCAGGAATTATTAAAGTGGAAAATTTTACGGGGACGATAGGTTCGAATTTAATTTTTAAAGATTCATCTAAGGATCTTTTCAACTTATCGAACACCGGAACATGTAATATTGAAAATTATATACGCATCGGAGAATCTAACGTGCTAGGAAACGGGGTTACTTCTGGAGAAATTTCATTTTCTGGAAAATCATTTATTTCATCTATTTATCATAGGTCCGGACAGTTTATAGGAGGAAACGAAGAGTCTATGGCTTTTTCTACTCGTTTAAATTCAGGGGAGAAAAACTTTACAATTTTTTTCCCAAAAACTTTTAAAAGCGTTCCTGTAATCTCTGCATCAACAGAAAATTGTTTCAAAAACCAAACCGGAGTTAATAATTATAAAATTTACGGGGTCGATAAATACTCTTATGAAATCGAATTTGACTCAAATATAGAGAGCAATGAATCTAAACTGCATACAATTGTTATGGGAGGTTCAGATTCTACTTTTGCATCAAAAAATAAATCAATATACCGTTTCTCAAATTCCTTAAATGTGCAAGGTGAAAGATATGAAATAAACTTTCCCGAAGAATATCAAGACGTTAAAATATCCGCAACTCTAGAAAATCTTAATATGGAAGATAAATTTTTAATTTCGGGTGTAAATAGCACAGGGTACATCTTAAATTTTGAAAATGCTCCGCAAAATAATTTCACAGTTCACACAATAGCAACCAAAAAACAAAACCAAAGAATTAGTTAATTATAATGAAAAATAATCGCATATCAAGTTTTCAAAAAATTGACGCACTGCATGCATTCCCGAACCAAATACCCCCAAGCAACACCCAGTCCAATCAGCATGACAATTTTTTGTTTCTTGTTACAAAACCCAACGAAAATAATTCTGTAATTAATTTTAAAGACCTAAAAAGTTCTATAGTGAATGACACTGTTGCAATAACGGGGGATCAAGTAATTAGAGGTAAAAAAATATTTGAAGACGATTGCACATTTAATGGTAAATTATTCACAAAAGAAATTGTAGATACAACTCAAGAAGGAGATATAAGCGGGTACAACTTCATAGGGGAACAAATTTATTTCAATAAAGTTGGAATCGGAGACAAGTTTTCTGGCGGAGAAGTAGATCCTCAAGCCTCTCTGGAGGTTGACGGAGGAATTTATTCCGAAGGAAACTTTACATCTCAAGGTTCTGGAATATTCTCTGGAAGTGTCTCTTCAGAAAGCTTGACTACAAACAATCAAGCGAATATAGGTGGAACCCTTACTTCTTCTGGAGATATTTTTTGCGGAGGAAATTTATCTATAGATGGAGATTTGTATTTATCTGGGATCTTAAAATCCAATCAGCATGAAGGCTTTATTGAATTCTCCTCAGGCCATTTAAGGATTGCTGCAGACGACTCCAATTATTTAAATATAAATTCAGGAATAGATGTTGTTATCTCTGGAGAAAATAAATTCTCTATCAGCAATTCAGGAAATGTAAGTATCAACACAGATAATAATTCTGGATCTTTAAATATATCTGGAGACGCATATATACAGGAATTATATGTAACAGGTGAAGATGGGTCTTACGAAAGGGTGGTTCCTCAAAAATACGATGAGCCAGTTTTCTTTTCCGAAAAGATTAATGCAGGGCTTATTAGTTATGACATCGATTTACCAAAAACTTTCGGGTCAATTCCATCAATACAAACAACATTATTAAATAATTCTGCAGAGCCTTTTATTAATTATTATATATCTGATGTAACCGAAAACTCTTTTAAATTAAATTTAGAAAACTTAATTACCGGAACGGGCTACTTCTTGCAAGTTAGCGCTTCTACACCCAAAATCATGTCGGTGCATGAGACGAAAATGCAATCTTTTTCCACGGGGATCCACGAAGGTAATGTTTCGTACGACATTTATTTTCCGGAACAATTTAATAAAAAACCCGTAGTGAATTTAACTTTACAATTAAAGCAAAGTCGGAAGCCAAATGATTTTGGGCAACAAGGAGATTTTGCATTCGAAGATCCGTATCAATATTTTTATTCTGAATCGAACGAATGGAAAAGAGTGTCAGCTACGATCGAACAAAGAACTTCTGGCTCCGCGGGAGATAAAGAGGTTCAAGGAAATTTCTTATATATATGTACAGGCGAAGACTTTTGGTCTAAAATAAGCGTTAGCGGAGCAGATTTTAATGAGAGCGAAGACACAGACTTAGACGATTTCCATATTGGAGAAGATTATGTTTATATATATTCAAACGAAGCAAATGAATGGAAAGAGGCTGCGATATATACATGGCCGTATGAAAATATACCTACACCCATGAAATATACATTATCTAATATTGATCAACAAAAATTTACATTAAATTTTCAAGAGCAATTAAAGTCTCAATACGATGTTCATGTTATCGCCGCAAGATAAGTCTTGACATTTAATCCCTTGTCTGATATAATTCAGGCATGAATAATCTATTGTACAGAACTAAATGTTATTTAGTGGGCCACATGCAATATGTTAGTGGCAGGAATTGGAGAGAGCATGTAACAGAAAAACTAGATCCAATGGGAATCACTTGCTTCGACCCCTATAAGAAACCATTTATTAAAGATGTAGAAGAGGATGAGGCATCTCGCCAAGAAATGGAGACTTGGATGAAAACGAAGCAATACGATAGAGTGACAGATCGAATGAAAACCGTTCGAGCGTATGATTTAAATTTAGTTGATCGCAGCGATTTCATTATAGCTCACCTTGTACCCGAAGTTGCAAGCTGGGGAAGTGCAGAGGAAATTGTTACGGCGGTTAGAGAAAAAAAACCAGTTTTCGTAAGCATGGAAGGGGGAAAATCAAAGACCCCTCTATGGATGCTTGGAATGTTCCCGCATAAATATATTTATAATACAGTCGATGAGATCATAGATATGCTTTTTGCTATAGACTGCGGAAACAAGCCTATTGATTCTGACAGATGGAGACTTCTTAAAAAGGAATATAGATAATGCACTTATTAGCAACTTCTTACTTTGAATTTTTTACTGGAGACTTTTTGGTTTTCGGGATTATGGGTGGTATTATTTGGCTGCTCAACAAGAAAAAAGAAGACGATTTTTATGACAATTAAATACAGAGATTACTCAGATATCGCTTTAATACCAAAGTATAGCGAATGTTTAAGTAGATCAGAATGCGACGCAAGCGTTGACTTTTGCGGATTTAACTTCAAGCTTCCAATCATCCCAGCTAATATGCGGTCTGTTATTAACATGAGTTTAGCAAAATGGATGAGTGAAAATAACTATTTTTATGTTATGCATCGTTTTTATAACGATCTTGCTGATAATGTAGCTATTGCAAACGCTGAGAATTGGAAAATAATATCTTTTAGTACAGGGGTGCAAGAAATAGATAAAGATAAAATTCATAAAATAAAAAAGCGTGGAAACACTATTGATTTTCTAACAATAGATATTGCACATGGCCACTCAAAAAGAATGATCGAAATGATTAAATTTGTTAAAAAAGAACTGCCTAGCACAAAAATTATCGCAGGAAATGTGGCGACAAGGCAGGCTGTAATTGATTTAGCTAATGCTGGTGCAGATATAGTAAAAGTTGGAATAGGGCAGGGTTCGGCTTGCACAACAAAAGATAAAACTGGTTTTACATTACCAATGTTTAATTGCGTTAAAGATTGCTCGAGTACATATGCGGGGCACAATGAAGAAGATCTATTTCAAGTTCCTATTATTGCAGACGGAGGAATAAAATGCAACGGAGACATTGCAAAATCTATAGTCGCAGGAGCCAGTATGGTTATGGCAGGAAGTTTATTTGCAAGTTGCACGGATAGCCCTGCTGGGGTCGTGGAAATCAACGGAGAATTTCACAAAGCTTATTTCGGTTCAGCAAGTTATGAAAATAAAAATCATACAAGCCATATCGAAGGAAAATTAAACACAATCAAGAATAACAGAATGACATTTAAGCAAAAACTAAAAGAAATCGAACAAGATCTTCAGAGCTCGATAAGTTATGCGGGCGGTAAAAACTTAGAGAGCTTATCAACCGTGGAGTACCATTATGTGTGACGACCGAATACATACTTTAAACTTTCAACATGAAGAAAAAATAATTAAACTTTTAAAATCCTGCATAATGAATAATGATTCATTATTTATAGGAAACTTAAAGCCTACAGAAAAAAACGCATATTCCTTATATAAATCAGAAATTTTCCCGATCATTTTTGAAGATCAGCCAATTTTTGGTTACAGTTTAGAAGGAGACCTCATAGGCTTAACCTGCGCATCAACAAAGCTGAACGAAATTTATGACCTACAAGAATCGATAGCCTTAGGAGTGTTAACCGTTGTAGACAAAAACCAAAGAAGGCAAAAAGTTGGGTCTCAACTAAGAGTTTTTATGGCTAATTTTTTAAAAGATATTGGTATCAGTAAATTCATTTATGAAATTCATTCTCAAAATGAGGCATCCATAAAAAACTCACAAAAAATCGTACAAAAATATAAAGCTCAGACCAACTTAATATCCACAAAACACGAAGTTTCATTAAATGTTTAAAAATAATATATACAAATATCTTGCAGGAGACAATTTAACAGAAATTCAATTAGATTTATTTAATGATTTGTCTAATATTTTTATAGATTTTCCTGTAAAAATAGAACCGCCAAGCTCAGCAGTTATTGCTCTAGCTTGTAATTCGGGCGTATCGCTAGCCCACGCCCTATCTGCAGGACTAAATTGTATTAGTGATCAACATTTGCCGATACAACAAATTGCAGAATTTATACACAAAAATCATAAATACAGCCCCCAAGAAGTACTGGGCAGGTATGCTAATCAAAAAATCCCGGGGTTTGGCCACCCATCCATAAAAAATGAAGATGATAGAGTTGTTTTTCTAAAAAATAAATACAAACCAGCATTCGGTGATAATACAAATTTTTGCATAAATTTGGAAAAAATTACGCCAGTGCCAATGAATATAGGTTGTATTATAGCTTGCTTATCTCTAGACAATGGAATAGCTTCGGATAATTGCCTCTTCCTTCCTCTTTTAGGAAGAATGTTTGGCTGGCTGAAGATATACAACAAAACCAAAACCAGATTTAACAAAGTGGTACCTTCTTTTGAGGTTATTAGGCATGAATGTAAATGACGAAATTTTAAAGTTTTTAACAGAGAACAGATACGGTTCTTTCTTCGCGAGGGAATATAAACTTTTAAAAGAAAACAATCAATGTCTTGATGGCATAGGAATAAATTATAACGAAGAAAAGATTCTGTCTATCAAATTATATTTAAAAATACTAGAAAAAAAACCTAAAATGAATGAAAGTTTTAAAATGTGTTTTTTTCAAGATCAAAATTTTTTAAATTTATCCCAATCTTTGTTTTTCAACAACTTAAGCCCGCAGAATCTAAATAGAAATGTTGGTATTTCTGGAACCATTTTCTCTTTCAGAGCCCACTTAATAACCGGCTCGTACTCGAAATCTATTTCAGGTTTAAAAAGAAATAATTCTTTACTAAATTACAGCAAATCTATCACTGAAGAAAGTGGAAAAATTAAACATCAAAAATATTATTATATATTTAATAGCTTCATTAAAAAACTTTTTTTAAGATTAGTTGGTCTTGATATACCAATCGATAAACACGGTCTAGAAGTATACCCTCAAGGCGAATCAATTGATAAAAAAGGAAATCCTTGTGAATTATTATGTTTCACGGTTTACCCCATTTTTTCAGGCTCGATAAAGGAAGACATACAATATAATTTTAAA
>Ga0315320_10000647_pt1 | contig 28641 bp, 18 predicted proteins | sample M140m21515metaG_FD_203458 | JGI IMG/M metagenome (GOLD analysis project Ga0315320, IMG submission 203458) | Ammonia-oxidizing marine archaeal communities from Monterey Bay, California, United States - M1 40m 21515 | ecosystem: Environmental > Aquatic > Marine > Coastal | place: USA: California... | reverse complement strand
AAAATACTCCCGTTCGATACCTGTGGGCTCCTGCACCCATGCCTGCCGAATGGTATATCGAAGAGTATTCTGTTTCTTTTCTAGGTCAGTTGGGTCTTGGTTCGTTTGGGTATTTCTATCTGGTTGACGACCACCCGAGCGGTGCTCTTTGAAGGTAATTTTCCCATCACCATTGATATCGATGCGTTCGAACATACGACGGGGACCAGCAGGAACTTCTTCTCGAGTGAGAACACCGTCTTTATTCACATCCCAGGATTGAAACTTTCCTGTCTCGCGTACGTCCCCTTGCCCAAATACAAAGTAAGACTGAAAAAATGTGCACAGGAGAACGCACAATAACCACCAACGCCACGACATACTGAATATTTTCAAAACGTTCATCCGGTTCCTCTTTTTGGAGTTCATGGAAAAAAAGGCCTGAACTCTTGTAGACCATTCTCCATATTACACATGTGCTTTTTCGTCTTAAACTACTAAATTGAATTCCAAAACAGTGAATCTTTTTACCCTCAAACGTACGTTGAATAATTTCTTGTCATTTCTTTGGATTGCATTAAAATTAAAGAGTGTCTGTTACAACAGGCCATCCAAGCACCTTTGGATTGTTTTGACAGAAAACCCGCTGATCGACTTTCTTAGTCCGCGACTCTACGGCCTTTATGACCATGTTTCGGCGATGCGGGAACCGAGTAAATTGTAATCCCTTTTGGATTCGAATATGGTTCCCAATTTTTTCTTCCCGACAAGTCATCAATCAAGAAATTTGCACCAAAAATATATTTGGAACAGAGACTCTTCCACTATTTTTTTTCGATTGGTAAGCGCAGTCTTAACTTTTATATTTTTTACCATTCAGCTAGAACATCTACACGCACAAAACGAATCGTCCAAACAAAATGTAATTACATTCAATCACCATATCCGACCGATTCTTTCCGAGCATTGCTTTGCCTGCCATGGACCGGATGAAGCAAATCGTGAAGCAGGCCTTAGACTTGACCTCGCTGATAGCGCAACCGCACTTCTTGACAGTGGTCTGCACGCGATTGTTCCCAATGAAGTTGAGAAAAGTGAAGTTATTGCTCGCACGAGTTCTGACGACCCTGATCTTGTTATGCCACCGCCATCAGCCAAACTCGGCAAACTTTCATCAGATGATATCGATCTTCTTAAAGCGTGGATTGCTCGCGGAGCTATCTATGAACCTCACTGGGCATTCATTCCTGCCAAAGTACCAAAAACGTATTCCTCAGAACTTCACCCGATTGATGGATTGCTTACTCGTCGACTTCATGATCGTGGACTCCAACTTCAACCAAAAGCAGACCGTTCCACACTCATACGACGCGCGAGTTTTGACCTTACTGGGCTTCCGCCAAGCACGGCTGAGCTTGAATTTTTCCTGAAAGATTCCTCACCACATGCTTACGAACAACTGCTTGATCGTCTTCTTCAGAGTCCTGGGTATGGCGAAAGAATGGCAGCAGACTGGTTGGATATAGCTCGTTACTCAGACAGTTATGGATTTCAACAAGACACTCCGCGACCAAATATGTGGCCTTGGCGTGATTGGGTCGTTACGTCATTCAACGAAAACATGTCTTGGGATCGTTTCGTACTTTGGCAACTGGCTGGAGACCTTCTGCCAGATGCCACCGACGATCAGATTCTTGCAACTGCATTTAATAGATTGCATCAGCAAGAGAATGAAGGAGGATCCGTTTCTGAGGAATATCGAATCCGTTACGTTAACGATAGAGTGACGACGTTTGGCACAGCATTTCTAGGACTTACTCTTGAATGCTGTCGATGCCATGATCATAAATTTGATCCGATCTCTCAAAAAGACTTCTACTCGCTTTTTGCATTTTTTGATGATATTGAAGAGGCTGGCTTATACTCCTTTTTTACTCAAGCCACGCCAACGCCAACGCTGCAATTAGGGAACGCAGAACTTTACGAACAGATCAACTGTGCTAACCAAGAAATTCATAAACAGGCACGGGACCTGCAACAGTTGAAGAAACATAAGCAGGAAACTATTCAAAAATCGATCATCGAAAATACGTCAGTCCGCGATAGATCTAATCCAGAAAACTTTTCCATACCTGGTGAAGTGGCTCACTATTCGTTTGACGCTCGCTCAAAAAACAATAGTTTTCCGTGCCTGATTGACACTAGAAAACCTGATCAGAAATTGAGCTCTAAAACACTCGAATCTGCGGAAGCTAAAACATCCAATGCGTCCGCAACACTTTTAAAAACTGCCGCAACATCGCCCCCAAACAATACCTTAATTCCAGGACAATCCGGAAAGGCAATCAAACTAACAGGTGATCACCCTGTAAAGACTCCCGTAGGGAATTTCAGCAGAAGTGATTCGTTCTCCGTGTCATGTTGGGTCAACATTCCTACCTCTTATGAACGGGCTGTTGTCTTCCATCGATCAAAAGCCTGGACTGATGCGGGAAGTCAGGGGTATGAACTGATCGTGGACCTTGGTCATCTTCGTTGGTCATTAATTCATTTTTGGCCAGGCAATGCTGCAAGTATTCGGATGCTTGACGAAATTCCAGTGAATCGCTGGGTGCATATTGCTGTAAGCAGTGATGGGACAGGACGAACTGATGGGCTAAAGATATTTCTTAATGGTCAACAAGCAAAAACGGAAGTCGTGCACGATACTCTTACTCGTACCATTTCCAGCCGCAAAGGAAACACAATATCGATTGGGGAGCGCATGCGAGATCATGGTCTCAAGAACGGCTCTATTGATGAATTTCGTGTTTTCAATCGGGCTCTTTCGCCTCTTGAAATTCAAGAATGCTACCAACCTGGCACGCTTGCGCAGGTCATGCACTCCAACACCAATGTGCATGCAGTGGGTGAGTATCTTACAGCCATCGATAAAGATGTCCTACAAAATCAAAAACAACTTCAAAGTGCATATAAGACTCGTAATAAACTCGTTGAAAAAACATCAGAGATTATGGTGATGAAAGAACAATCACCACCAAAGAAAGCATTCGTACTCCTCCGAGGCGAGTACGATAAAAAAGGCGAAGCCATTCAGCCAGACACGCCTCCCGTGCTACCTGCTTTTGCAACTCAACTACCGCGTAACCGGCTTGGATTAAGTCAGTGGCTTCTTGACCCTGAACATCCTCTTTTGGCTCGTGTTACTGTGAATCGTTTTTGGCAGTCACTTTTTGGTCATGGCCTTGTCCGCAGTTCAGAAGACTTTGGCAGCCAGGTAACACAGCCTGAATATCCTGAACTTCTTGATCTTCTTGCATGGAAGTTTTCCCACGCGAAAGAAGAGGGTGGGTTTTCATGGGATGTGAAAGCACTTATGAAATTCATCATGACCTCAGACGTATATCAACAAAAAAGCATGGCTCGGCACGAAACAATGGTGAACGATCCAGCCAATGAGTGGCTTGCGCGAGGTCCCAGACATCGACTACCTGCAGAGATGATTCGTGATGCCGCACTCGCAACCAGTGGGCTACTTGATAAAAAATCTGGTGGGCCACCGGTGAAGCCATACGACATTGCAGAATCATTCAAGCCGGAAAAAATTGACTCCGGGACGGCTCTGTACCGTCGGAGTATTTACACATACTGGCGCAGGAGTGGCCCTGCTCCTCTCTTAGAGGCTTTTGATCTTCCCAATAGAGTCGTCTGTACTGCGAAACGTGACACAACCAACACACCCTTGCACGCTCTTGTTCTTCTTAACGGCACCCAGTTCGTGGAAGCGTCTCGTGTGCTCGCAGAGAATGTTCTCCTCGAACATTCAAATAATTTATCAACAGCAATCAAAGCAGCTTTTTATCTTCTGACCAGTCGTCATCCTGACGATGATGAACAAGAAATATTGAACAGAATGATAGACAACCAGCGACACTGGTATGAGTCTCATCCGGAAGATGCAAAGAAGCTTCTTGCTGTTGGACAGAAAGCACGAAATAAAATTTTAGATCCTATTGATGTAGCTGCTGTTGCGACAGTCGTATCTGCCTTGCTTGCGCATGACGAAAGTGTGGTGAAACGATGAGTGGTTTACCTCATGGAACGGCCTCTTCCATAAACCGAAGACAATGGCTCAACACATTTGGCATGGGCCTTGGAGGCATTGCACTCAATGAAATGCTCTCCGCGGAGGCACAAGATACTCATAGCAATGGTGTTCTTCAGCACCTGCATCATGCTCCCAAAGCAAAACGGGTCATTTATCTCTTTCAGGCTGGTGGACCATCACAACTTGATTTATTTGATGACAAACCAACTCTTGTTCAACAGACCGGTCAACAACTTCCTGAAAGTGTGCGTCGCGGACAACGACTAACCGGTATGAGTGGAAACCAAAGTTCCATACCACTCGTTGGATCACCCTTCAAATTCTCACAATACGGCATGAGTGGTGCCACCCTGAGCGAACTACTACCACACACTGCGGCTATTGCTGATCGACTCTGTTTTATCAAAGCCATGTTTACGGAAAGTATTAATCATGGTCCAGGAGTTTGTTTCATGCAAAGTGGATCACAGATTCCTGGTCGTCCAAGTATTGGGGCATGGCTAGACTACGGATTGGGTAACATCACTGATAATCTACCATCGTTTGTTGTTCTACTCACAAAGAACAAAGGTGGACAGCCGTTACAAAGTCATCTCTGGGGATCAGGCTTTCTGCCGTCAAGGCATCAAGCGATACGCTTTCGTTCTGGACCTGAACCCGTACTCTATATCAACAACCCACCAGGGGTATCTCCAGAGAGTCGCCGGCTTATGCTCGATGGCTTGCGACGATTGCATGAACACCAATTTCAAGAAACATCTGATAACGAAATTACAGACCGAATAGCCCACTATGAAATGGCTTATCGAATGCAGGCCAGCATACCGGATGTCACGGATGTAAGCGACGAGCCTCAACATGTACTCAAACGATACGGACCGGATGTTACAAACCCAGGAAGCTTTGCGGCCAATTGTCTTCTTGCACGGCGACTCGCTGAACGAGGGGTCCGTTTTATCCAACTGTATCATCAAGGATGGGATCACCACGGCGGACTACAAAGTGGGCTGAAAAAGCAATGTCAAGAAACTGATCAGCCAACTGCAGCACTTGTCGAAGACCTAGCTGATCATGGAATGCTTGATGACACCCTTGTGATCTGGGGTGGTGAATTCGGTCGTACAAACTATTGCCAAGGACTTTACAAACCTGGTGCTGATTTTGGCCGTGACCATCATCCTCGCTGCTTTACGTCATGGATGGCGGGTGGCGGTATTCGACCTGGTATCAGTTGGGGAAAAACCGATGAGTATGGATACAATATTGAAGAAGAGGCTGTACACGTACATGATTTTCATGCAACACTTCTTCACTTACTCGGAATCGACCATGAACGACTGACCTATAAATTCCAAGGTCGTCGATATCGTCTTACCGATGTACATGGGCATGTTGTGAACGACATTCTCGTGTAATTTTTCATCTGCACTCAGTCGCTTGAGCTTCGCGATTTTGCATGAGAAAGAATACTGTAACGATCTTCGATTGAAGTATGTGTTGCATCATTTTCACAAAAAAGTAATCGATACCGGAGTTTGATTCGGTGACCTTTGTGTAACACCACCAGTTTCATTTTCTGAAAGCTCAAAAAGGCTTTCTTCTATAACTATAGCCATAGAGAACTGCATGAGACCCAGGAGAGATCCGATAAAAAATACTTGTTTTTTCGACATCTATAAAACTGTCTCTCGATGATCTGCTAGCAAATCGCTTCGCTGCTATAGGATTAGTAATGGTCGTACTATCATAAAAACGCGTGATACGAGTTCCCATTGTATTCAATACCAGAAGGTGTTCGGATACTCTTTCTAGAACTCCAATTTTTTATGATTCACTTTTTAATCCAGAATATTCGTTGGCTCTTCGTGGGATTCCTTCTCACGTTTGCATCGACCGGTGGGCAGACATGGTTTATCTCTCTCTGCTCACCATCCATAAAAGAGCAATTTAATCTCTCTGACGGTGGCTGGGGAGGTATCTACACCCTCGCGACGCTTGCCTCAGCAGTAATCATGTTCTGGCAGGGCTCAATTGTAGATCGTGTACCAACGCGAATTGTGACATTAGTAACAGCCTGTTTATTCACACTCGCTGCTATCGGTATGGCATGTGGTCAATCCACATGGATTCTAGGTGGGTCATTATTTCTACTTCGGTTCTGTGGGCAGGGCATGTTTGGACACATTGCAATGACCACCCTTGGTCGATGGTTTGTCAATCATCGCGGTCGAGCGGTTGCACTCGCAAATCTTGGATATCCAGCAAGTGAGATTTTGTTTGCGGCACCAGCAATTATCGTTATTCAAACGTTTGGATGGCAAGCCTTGTGGCTCTGTGTCGCTTCTTTTCTAATCCTCATCTTCATGCCTCTTACAGCGGTACTTCTCCGAACGAATCGCGTGCCTGCACAACGAACCGAACATGATGTGCTGTCTGGACTTCAGGGACGGCACTGGGTTCGTAAAGAGGCTCTACGTCATTGGCTCCTTCCTGCACTCCTGCCGACACTTCTCACGCCTGGTCTGATGGGCACCGTACTGTTCTTTAACCAGACTCATCTTGCTGAAATAAAACAATGGGATCTTGTTGCGATGTCTCCCGGATTTACATGCTTTGCACTGTCAGGTGTAATGGCATCATTCTGGGCCGGCTGGGCTGTTGACCGATTTGGAGGATATCGACTCATACCATTTTTATTACTACCAATTGGTTTTGGTATGGCCCTCATTAGTCAGGCGACAAGCGTAACGGCTTGGTATATTGCACTCGGCTCAATGGGAGTCACGATGGGCATGTCGAGTGCGCTTTGGGGTGCGGTATTACCTGCTCTTTATGGAACTCAACATCTCGGTTCAATACGGTCCCTCACAACTACGATCATGGTTTTTTCTACAGCCATTGGGCCTGGACTTACCGGGCTCCTGATCGATTCGGGAGTCGACTTTACAGCACAGTGCGTCGGATTCTCAGTCTGGTGTTTTGTAATTGCAATCGGTTCATACTTTGTTGAACAGAAATTAGCACGAGAAATGACAGAGTCTTTTCATCACAATACGTGATACTTATGTGCAGCTAATCAATCATTCATTTATCAACCGTATATATATTGTGGCAACCAAAGCACAAAATACTTCCCAAAGAAAAAAACAAAGGTGAGTCCAACAAGCTGAAGCATTACAAACGGTACGACACCCTGGTAAATATCCTTCAGTTCGACTTCTTGTGGAGTGACACTCTTTAAATAGAAGATTGCGAATCCGACCGGTGGAGTGAGAAAAGAAGTCTGAAGGCACACTGCCATCAGGATACAAAACCAAACAGTATTCGCTACCGTACGGGCCGCGACAAAATCCTCATGACGCTCATAGAGTGTGGGGTCAACAAACTGAAAATCCATTGTTGCAATAGTCGACACAACTAGAGGTAAAACAATAATTGTGATCTCGATCCAGTCGAGAAAGAAGCCCAAGAAAAAAATGATGCCTAAGACAACCGCAACAACACCATACGGACCAAAGGGCAAGCTTTCTAGTCCGTATTGAATGAGCTTATCACCACCCAACTCACGAAGAATAAATGCAAAGCATGTCGCGCCAATAAGGATACCGACAATGGATCCAGTGAGAGAAAAGGCATCGACGCAGCATTGCCATCCTTCGCTGAGAATTGTGCGGTAGTCAAATTTTTCTTGGTGTGCTTGATCCGTCCTGGATAACCAATGTGTGATTGCTAAGATACTTGCACCAACGACACCAAGACCACTGGCCTCTGTCACCGTGGCAACTCCGGCAAAAATTGATCCGAGGACGACAAGAATAAGCATAAAAGCCGGAACAATCGCGAGTATGATATCAAAAAATACTTTTGCTGAACCCTCTTGCTGACTACCAAGTGGTGCATCTTCTGGCCTGATGTTTCCTATAAAAACTAAATAGAACACATACAAAACAGCTAGCAGAACGCACGGGAGAATCGCTCCCATGAAGAGATCGCTTACTGGAACAGATGCTTGGTCTGCCATAATGACAAGCATGATACTCGGTGGCATCAGTATCCCGAGTGTACCCGCAGAACAAACAGTACCAGTAGCAAGCGACTTTGCATAACCTTGGTGAAGCATCACTGGGAGGCCAATCAACCCCAGCAGAACCACCGAGGCTCCTATAATACCTGTGCTTGCAGCAAGTAAAATCCCGATGAAGACAACACAGATTGCCAAGCCGCCGCGAACCCGTCCAAACAGTTGTTGCATCGCTCTCATCATTCGCTTCGCCATGCCACTTCGATCTAACAAAAGACCCATAAAAATAAACATTGGAAGTGCGACAAGTTCTGGTTTCCTTAAAAGTCCTCCGTATATCCGATTTACAAATCCAGCTGCACTGCCGAGATAAAGCTTTGTCCCTGCATGATCAAATGTCAGTGTGTACCCAAGATAGTCCGTGGTATATCCCACAAAAATAAAAGCTACGGCGACACCGCCCAGTACAAATGCAATTGGATAGCCTGTAAACAAGAGGGCCACAAAGCTTACAAACATAGCAACGACCAAAGCATAGCTTGGGTCAATCTGCCCAACCCACCAAGCAAGTCCTCCAAAAATGATGCTTATTGCAGCCCCTAGCCCTGATCTTGAGTTCCACCAGGACTTTTGAAAACTATTTCTTCTTAATGAAGGAGCAGTCTTGGTGCGTTGTGATGAAAACGCTACAAGTCGTATCACAGCAACAGAGAGAATGCATGCACAAGACAGTGGGAGTGCCAATTTTACAATAAATGTACAAGGAAGCCCTTGCTCATTTACTGAATGCTCACCGATCAAATACGATTGCGCGACTGATTGGAAACCATGCCACGAGATGAGTCCAGTAAATGGAACAACAAAGAACACCAGGCCGACTACCTCAATTGTTCTAAGTGTCTGCTGACTGAGACGATCGCGTAGAAGATCTAGTCGAACATGGCCGTTTGTAATAAATGAAAAAGCAACACTAAGGGTTCCAAGATAGGCATACAACTGCCAATGCAACTCTTCGAGCCACACAAAATTGATACCTAACGCGTACCGTAAGATGACGTGAATAAAAATCGTCAAGGTAAGCAATGGAAATAATATGGCTGCTGAACCTATAAGTCTGCGCAATAGACTTAGTGAATTTTTTTCAACATTGTTCTGCTGACAGACATTGAACGTCTGCTTGTTGATCGCCTCTTCTTTATTCACATCCGACCCTCTGGACAGCCTGCAATCCTCCTCATTCTCTCATAAATTTACTGAGATGATGTTTTTTTGCGAGGAAGAAAAGCTCTACTACCCCATTCTCGATAGTGACTACGAAATGCCTGCAAATCTTCCCAGACCTCTTTAAAAAAAGGATCTCGTGCTGCTTCACGAGATACCACGTCATGCCATGTTGCTTCGTATAGTGCAAGCATCTCTGGAGACCACATGCGATTATGAACGCCTCTTTCATTAGTATTTCGACGGATCGCGTCAGCCTGAAGTGCCTCTGATTTGGCAAAACTATCAAGCATGGCTGCCTGACATGCATTTGATATAATTGATTGATCAACTTTCGATAAGGAATCCCAGATACTCTTATTGATGAGTAGTTCAAGAAGAGTTGCTTGTTGATGCCAACCCGGGTAATAGTTGTATTTTGCAACACGAGAAAAACCAAGTTTTTCATCTATTGCCGGCATGGAAAATTCTGTTGCATCAAGAATATTTTTCTCGAGCGCTTGATAAATTTCTCCTCCCGGCATCACCGTGACGGCAACACCAAGTTCTTGCATGACTTGTCCACCGAGTCCATAAAACCGCATCTTCAATCCACGAAGATCTTCTACCGTGTCAACAGGCTTCCGGAACCAGCCACTCGTTTCAGCTGCTAGCAATGCACACGGCAAGGACACAACTTGGAAACCAGCATCAGAATACATTCGTTGCTCAAGTTCAAGTCCGTCACCATGATACATCCAGGCTATATATTCACCGGCCTCCGGCCCAAACGGTATAGCACTAAATAACGGTGCGGCAGGCATTTTCCCAGCCCAGAAGCCAGCTGGTCCAAACCCACTTTCAACAGTGCCACTCGAAACTGCATCGAGTACTTCGAGCGCCGGTACAAGAGCACCTGGTTCTTGGACATTAAGCTCTATGCGACCTGAAGTCATCGCACGAACACGGTCTGCGACACCAAGAATAGCGTCACCAAGACCAGGTAGATTCGTGGGCTGACATGCAGCGACTTTTAATTCAACTTTTACGCCAGATGTTGGATTTCTATTACGAATATCACTACTGCCTACCGGTTGACATCCGATAAAGCTAAATCCTGGAACAAGAAACAGTATTGTTACAGCATATTTGTTAACCATTGTCATATTCTTTGGAGTATCTGTCGTATGAACCAATTGAACTTCAGACATGATATTCAACCATACTCATTGATGCCCATTCGTGTGTTTCATGTGGCCAGGGAACGCCACATATCGACATCCTATATCCCTTAGGGTCGCACGTGATTTTATCCACATGTCATTGAGTTCAATATTGCCTACTAACAAGTACGACTACGCACCGCTGCACTGATATTAAATGCCAAAACGTTAGGCATATAGGTTCTATGCAATGTAGCCTAATTAAAACTCACCTCATTGATCATCCGACACACCATCAGCATCAGAAGCCGGCCAACCTGGTTCGATAATCGTAATCTCTGGTTGTCCCGGTGGAACAATGAAAATATCAATGAGTTCTGCGTCTACAAACTCATCATTGTTTGCCGCAGACATTGGAGTGTTTGGCGGCATATAGTACCAATCACCAGGCCCGTGGACCATAGGGTCCATTCCTTCAACATAATCTGTGATTGTTCCAGAAAGAACGAGTGTGTATCCACCGTATTCATGAATATGAATACCAACTCGTGTTCCAGCTTTTCGGATACCTCTATGAATAATCACTTCTCGTCCAAATGAATCGATATAGTCCATAGGCACAAGAGACTGCACATTCTGTAATGGCTTCATCTCACCAGGGAGCGGCTGTCCATTAATTGTTGTCACTGGATAAAAATGTGTTGGTTCAACTTTCGGACCAGACGGTAACGATGAAAGCCATGCAAGATCAAAGCTGCTGCCAAAGTCAGTCGTACTGTTAGCTAGATTTACAACAAGATTATTGAGCTGTCCAAAACCTAGCTCCTGGTCGGGAACATAATTCGGCCACTCTTCTTCATTCGTCCCTTGATAATTAGGAGCTTCCTCGACAACTTCTTCACCGTTGTTCCACCCAATAACCGTAAATGCCTCTCGCATATCATCAAAGCTTTCCGTTCGCCAACGGATCTCATCGTCAGCTTCGATAATTCTTAACTTCATAATCCTTATTAGTTCACGCGGATTTGACGTCGCAGGAACAGCTGAGATATTCTTCCAAGAGTCTGTTGCTTCGTCATATTTCTCAACAACACCATGAGCAACATGACCAACAATAAAACTAGGGATGTTGTTATTAAAAAAGTCGGCTTTTTCAAAGATTATTGGTAATGGACCAACAACATCTTTATTGATCATGACCACTTCAGTCGCTGTAATATCTCCTCGTGCTATTCCGGGACTACCGGTCAGTGGTAGTTTTGGTTCAAGCACTTCGAAACTAACCAGTGTGTCTTTTGAATAGGGCATCTTGCAATCACTTTTTCAGTAGGTTCGCTGCCAACTCAGTGGTGTTCCGAGTGAGAAGAATGAGTTGAACAACACTAAGTAGGCATAACCTACAGTTCGTTCAAAAGCAAGAATTTGCTCAAAAAATCATAGTTCATGCACATGCTTCAGACAAAAACAGAAGATTCTCATGATTCTTGACTTATCTAGACAGAAGCTTTGCTCAGTCGCAATGAGGAAAAGATCTGCTGGCCTACTTTCCAGTGACTTGCTTCAGTGCACTGAGTGCTTGTTTGCGTGCTTCTGCATGGTCAACAATCGGTTCTGGGTACGTGTCATCTCGAACAACCCAGTGATTTATATATTCCTCTTGAGGATCAAACTTCAGCTGTTGGCTCGTTGGATTAAAAATTCGAAAATATGGGGCCGCATCCGCCCCACACCCAGCAGCCCATTGCCAGCCCAGCGTGTTCGCAGCAAGGTCTGCATCGACAAGCGTATCCCAGAACCAACGTGCACCTTCGAGCCATGTAATCCGTAAATCTTTGACAAGAAAACTTGCAACAATCATTCTCACACGATTATGCATCCATCCTGTCTTCCATAATTGTTGCATCCCCGCATCGACGATAGGAAATCCCGTGCGTCCTTTCTGCCAAGCCCGAAGACCAACAGGATCATCCACCCACGGAAAACGATTGTAGTCTTTGCGTAGTGGCTCATTTGGAGTGTGGGGAAAGTGATACAAGAGATGGTTTGCAAACTCACGCCAACCAATCTCTCGAAGATACACTTCAGGACTGCCGACGATACTTTTTGCTGGCTTTCCTCCGCTGGCCTCTCGCACAGCATGCCAGACTCGTCGTGGTGAAATTTCACCAAAGTGTAAATGTGGTGAAAGGCTACTCGTCCCCTCTTGGTCGGGCCGATTTCGCCCATCATCATACGAATCGAGTCCTTTGTTAAGAAAAGACTTCAGAAGTTTCTTTCCACCTGCTTCACCTGGACTCCACGCCGTACTCATCATTTCAGACCAATCGTGTTCTGGAAGAAGCTTTAATGCATCCAGTGACAGCGTCTTTAGGCTTTTTATAGAAAATGGCTTCACTTTTCTTGGTGCAGCAATTGGTTTAGCCGGCTCATCTCGTGCGAGTAACGCTCGCCAGAAAGGTGTGAAAACCTGATACGGAGTACCTTGCTTTGTTGCAATATGTGCTGGTTCATACAGAAGGCTGCCACCAAAACTCTCAGCCTGGAGGCCTTCTTTGGAAAGCGTTTTCTTAATCGCAGTATCACGCTCGATAACAACAGGTTCATATCGTCTGTTCCAGACAACATGCGTTGCATGAACTTCTTGCACTAGCTGCTGAAGAGTCTTCAGCGTCGGACCTCGACGAATCACAAGAGGACAGCCTAAGTGCGCGAGTTTCTCTGAAAGTCTCTCTAGAGATTGATGAAGCCACCAACGAGAAGCTGATCCTGGCTCCCACGGAGCCTCTTCTTCTGGAGCCCAGATGAAAACAGGTACAACACTTCCGCGGCTGCACGCCTCGATAAAAGCTGGATTGTCATCTAACCGAAGATCATGCCGAAACCAGACAATAGTCACCGCAGTCATTGGCACTCCTGATTTATTTAAAGATTATGGACGCTGCATTTATCATTACCGTCATCCATGAAATTTCTTACCGGCTGATATTTTTTATTTCTTCGCGGCATAACCAGCCGTTGGCTACAGAAAACAAAGTCGCACGGTATGCACGTTACTTCGTCTTTGTATCGTATTCAAATGCAGCGATGTGACTATCGGATTTTATAAAATCTGCTGAAATACAACAGTATTACGATAGTAGCTCTCGAACAACCTGACCGTGTACATCTGTGAGCCGAAAATCACGACCCTGAAAACGATGGGTCAGTTTTGTGTGATCGAACCCAAGTTGATAGAGAATCGTAGCTTGCAGGTCATGAATATGAACTGGGGTTTCAGCCACTTGAAAACCAAGTTCATCACTGGCCCCGTACGTGAGTCCTCCTTTGACACCACCCCCTGCCATCCATATCGAATAGCAATCGGGATAATGGTCACGACCAAGCACTCCACCTTTTGATGTTCGGCCTTCACGGAACGGTGTTCGGCCAAACTCACCAGTACAGAGGACAAGTGTGTCGTCGAGTAAACCTCTCTGCTCTAAATCTTCTATCAGAGCCGCAGCTGGTTTATCAAAGGTTGCACCTTTTTTAGTTAACCCATCCCGAATATCTTGTTGCGGGTTTGTTCCATGAAAGTCCCATCCCCAATCAAACAAGTGCACAAATCGTACCCCATCCTCAACCAGTCGCCGAGCAAGCAGACAATTATTGGCAAGGCTTGATCCACCGGGCTCTGCACCATAGGCATCCAGAACATGCTTCGGTTCTTTTGAAATATCCATAACCGCAGGCACACTTGTTTGCATTCGATATGCCAATTCATATTGTGCAATCCGGGTGAGAGTTTCAGGGTTTCCAAGTTCCTGCGCCTGCATCTGATTCAAATCGTTCAGAGCATCCAGACTTTTTCGACGTAACTGCCGATCCATGCCTTCTGGGTTCGACACATACAGTACCGGGTCACCCTTTGATCGGCACTGAACTCCTTGGTACACACTCGGCAGAAAACCCGACCCAAAGCTACTTGTGCCTCCATTAGGCTGAACACCGGAGGATATTAATACAACAAAACCGGGTAGGTTTGCATTCTCACTACCAAGACCATACGTGACCCAGCTTCCAAGGCTTGGGCGACCCGCGCGTGGACTCCCTGTGTAGACCATTAATTCAGCTGGTGCATGATTAAACTGATCAGTGTGCATGCTCTTCACCAGACATAGTTTGTCTGCTACACGATGTAAATTCGGTATCGCATCTGAGAGCTCCATGCCGCTCTGGCCACACCGTTTCCATTTTCTTCGTGTACCCAGTAATTTTGGTGTTCCACTCGTAAACGCAAACTTTTTTCCTGCTATTGTCTCTGCTGGACACTCCTCACCATCCCTTTTGACCAGCTGTGGCTTGTGGTCGTACATATCAAGATGTGGTGGTGAGCCTGTGAGATGAATCACAATCATCCGTTTTGCACGTGGTTCAAAGTGAGGGGGACGAATGGCAAGTGGATCAGAAAAAGAAGGTATTGGCGACGCTGCTTGTGCACCACTCCCTAGCAAATCAGTAAGTGCGGCTGCACCAATACCACCAGCCATACTGCCTAAAAGATGACGACGCGTGGCGAGCAGTTTCTGTTCAATACATGGATTCATCGCTGTCTTCCTAAGGGCACATAAATGCCTCATCGAGATTCAATAACACATTCCCTACAACTGTCCATGCGGCCAGATGTATATGAGCTTCACTCACATTCCCATCAAAATGCTTCAGAATCTCTTCTGGCAATGGGCCTCGTGGTTTCGTTGCCATAGCCATCGCGGCACCTGGTTGTGTCGTGTACTTGGCACATGTCTCCTCATAAAGGTCGACTAAACGCTCTACTTCACTCGGACGTGGTTCTCTTGTCAAAACCAAACGAAAACCTCGAGTGGCTTGAGCTTCTACATTCGCCTCACTTTCACGAATGATACGCCTTGCAAGTGCCTGTGCAGCTTCGACAAAAACTGGATCATTCAACGTAACAAGTGCTTGTAGGGGTGTGTTTGTTCGAGGCCGGCGGATCGTACAGACTTCACGATTTGGTGCATCGAAGGTAGCCATCGAAGGATATGGATTACTCCGCCTCCACGTCGTATAAATCGCTCGACGATACCGATCTTCACCAGCACTCGTCTTCCAATCGATACCAGCTCCAAATGCTGCTTTTAAACCAAGATTTGGCTGGGGAGGATGGACACTAGGGCCGCCTTTCTTCAAAGAAAGTAGTCCTGCTGCTGCAAGTGCCTGATCACGAATAACTTCGGCTGAAAGTCTGACGCGAGGACCACATGCCAGCAGACGATTTTCTGGATCGTACTCCAGCAGTTCCGGAGTTGGTTTCGATGACTGCCTGTAGGTGGCACTTGTAACAATCAATCGTTGTATTGCTTGAATATCCCAACCACTATCAATGAATTCGCATGCTAGCCAATCGAGTAGTTCTGGATGACTTGGTAATTCACCCTGACTTCCAAACTCTTCACTTGTTGAGACAATACCGATACCAAAAATCTGCTCCCATAAGCGATTCACAAGCACTCGTGCAGTGAGGGGATTTTCTCGATCAACGAGCCATTCAGCCAGCTTCAGGCGACTCACTCTTTGCCCATCAGCAAGCTCCGGTTGTGGGAACACAGCAGGAACATGTTCTTTGACAACTGGGCCAAGGTCTTGCCAGTTCCCTCGATACTGCAATTTTGTTACCCGCCGCTTATCATCCTGAAGCTCTTCCATCACAGGCACCGTCACTGTTTTCACAGCAGCAATTTTTCTTCGTAGTGTGTCTGTATGCTTCCGAAGTGGTCGTAACTCTGGTGGCTCTCCTCGTGGTTGAACCTGCTTCTTGGGAGTAATCTTCTTCATCTCTGGTACCGCCTTCAATATGGCAGCTAACTCTTTTTCCAATGGCCTGCGTTTCACATCCAACGGTTCCCACGGTATTGAAACGAGCGGAGATTCATCTTTTCGATCCGCATCAGCGGTATTATTCAGGATTGCATAGAGACCAAAAAATTCTTGTTGAGAAAGAGGATCGTATTTGTGGTCGTGACATTGTGCACAGGCAATTGTCGTGCCCATCCACGTACTCAACGTTGTGTTCACACGGTCAACAACAGCTACTGAACGAAATTCTTCATCAATTGTTCCACCTTCATTATTGGTCAGAGTATTTCTATGAAACGCAGTGGCTATCGCATCATGGACCGTTGCATCTTGAAGTAAGTCACCTGCAAGTTGTGCAATCGTAAACTCATCAAAGGGCATATTGTTATCAAAAGCACCTATGACCCAATCTCGATAGGGCCATATCGTTCGGGGTGGATCATCTGCATACCCTGCGCTGTCAGCATACCGTGCAAGATCAAGCCAGCTGCGCGCCATGTGCTCGCCATAGCCTTGGTGAGAGAGCAATGTATCAATAAATTGTTCCACGGCATCGGTTGATGTATCTACAACAAATTCATCAACCTGCTCTGGACTGACCGGAAGACCAGTCAGATCAATCGCAAGCCGACGGGCAAGTGTCATACGATTTGCTTCTTGACTGGGTACAAGACCTTTGGTTTCAAGCTTCGCAAGAATAAACCTGTCGATCTGGTTCCGCGGCCAGAAAGTGTTAGATACCTCTGGAATTATTGGACGACGAATAGGGGTATATGACCAGTGTGGTTCATACTTCGCCCCATCATCAATCCAACGTCGGAATAATGCGACTTCATCAGCTGAAAGTGGCTCACCGGCTTCTGGGGGTGGCATGATAAGGTCGGCATCTTCTTCTGAAATCCGAATAACTAGTTCACTTTTCTGAGCGTTACCTGAAACAATCGCGGCGTATCCACCGAGGTCTTCAGTTGCGCCTTCAAATGTATCGAGCCGTAAGCCATATTCGCCACCACCGTGACGATCCTCTGCATCTGGGCCATGACAGCGAATGCAGCGATCTGAAAGCAGACCTTTTATATCACGGGTGAACGAGGGTGCCTCTTCTGAGAACACTGATAGTGGCATGCATAAACAAAGCACACTCCACATGAGGTGAGCAACAACGACGTTGAATCGCTCAGCCACCGCCCACCGGCAAGATACAAAGTTGCGGACCACAGGATCGCTCCATGGAAAACAACCGCTTCGCCGTCAGAAAGTGATACAACTTTTTGACGCGGACTAAGAATAGTCGATCGGCGGGCACTTATTGAACTATATCATCTGCCAATGAGTCATTATTTTGAAAAATCGGATTTCGTACTACAGAGTACTCAGAATTCCTGATTTTCAGCTTTTTTTCACGATTATTATCTACGCATCTGTAGAAATTTTTGCTTGCGTGAAACGTAACAGGCTCACTGACTTGGGATAACTTCCCAGACCGTTGTGGTACCGCTTGTCTCGTTTCCAACAATCACAAGATCTGTTGACGTCGGTGATTTTTCTGCTGGCACAAAAATCAATCCTTCAATTCCGCTGTCACCAGCTTCTGGATTTGCTGTTCCATCACCGAGGGTAGCAGGTACTTCAAACCGCCTGTTATTGAAATAGCCAACATATCTGGAAGACTCTGGCTGCGTAATGTCATAGACCATAATGCCACCAATTCTCTCAAGACCAACAAATGCATACGTCTTCTGACCGATCGTACCCAGAACGAGTCCTTCCGGCTCTGGGCCTTTACTTCGGCTTCGTTTTTCTTTTTTTAATGAGTCGTTACTCACATTAAAAAACTCTGGATAGTGCTGAGCCGTTATCTGTTCAAAGTCATTGTCGCTATCAAAAACAATGTCACCTGTCGTGAGATCTATGATTGAAAATGATCGACTACCGAATGCAAAAAGTTGAGTCGGTCGACCCTTTTCGTCGAGATGGTCGTCAACCAAATCTCGTACAAGTTTGAGCCTTCCGAGTTCTGTATCAGCGGTCTGTTTTTCGAACTGAGTACCGGCAGTGGGCCAATCTTCAAGGCTTGCCTCATCTTCAAAGACAGCACCTTCTTCAATCCCTACAACTGCATCATCTGATGTTGGACGAACACGCGAATCACCTTCATTGGCTGTTACCAACAGACGCTTGCCATTTTGCTGATAGATTCGCACTGTATCAGGCTGCAAAATGCCAAAGAGTCCTGAGCGAGGACGTATATCAATACGGTCATCTTTATCACTCGCATCAATTCCATTTTTACTTTCACCAAAGTCTTTATAACCCAGAGGTATGATGCGACAGACTGCTGCTTTGGCTATCTCGATTTCTGCAACTGCATTCACTTCCTGTAGGCAGACATATGCAAAACGACTTTCATGATCGACAGCTATCCACTCGGGCTCAACATCTTGTGCAAACGTAGCTGGTGTTTTCTTTTCGAAGTCACCTGATTGAGACACCTGTCCAAAAATACGAAGCCCACGCTTCTTCAGTTCTGGAAGTTGCTTCGCGTGTTTTCCGTCAAGATTCCAGTCTCGAAATGTCACCGTCCGCGTGTTTGGCTGGTCAAAACCATTTCGAACATCAACAACCGTAACCGTACCCTCCGGGTCGATGGTGTACTCCTCATTTGGCTCGCCCTCATTCGCCACAAGAACCCAATGGCCATTCGGTGTAAACGTCACCATATCAGGCAACGCCCCAGCTTCGACCGAGCCTCTCAACTGCAATGACCCGGTGTCATAAAAAGCCACCCGACCATTCTCAGTAATAACGTCCGCCTCAACAGCTACCACAAGTGTTCCATCAAAAACACTCACGCTGTTGACCGCCGACATCCCGTTTCCAAGATCACCTGCTGCATTAATCGAGCCTGCCTTCGTCAAACTGCCGTCATCACCAAGCCCAAGCACATCGACTCGACCTGATTCAGCATTGACTACAAAGACTCGCTTTGTCTTCTGGCAGTACGTCGGAATTTCAGCCGCTGACTTATCATACAAGCCTGTACGGAAAGTTCCTAACGGTCTTAACGTAATTTCAGCAGTTGCCTCACCAGCTATGAATCCACACGCCAACATAACCAAAGACAAGAAAAAGAATCGACCAAACACGTAATCACTTCTACCTTTCAAGCGCGGTAATAAATTTCAATCAACTCAAAATGAGGATTTATCCTTTTGTCATCTTTAGCACGATGCTACTTGCCTGATCATCTAGGTTCATAAAGAGATCTGTTTCGAATTCATCTTCACTGATATCTAGATATTTTTCTGGCACTTGTCTTTTTAAAATTCGAAATTTAGGGTCATTCAAACCTACAAAAACCTTATAGTTCGTAGCGATAATTTTTGTTTTTTCATCAGGTCTAATGATGAACGTCCCGTCTTCATTAATATCAGCTGAAAGTCGTTTTACACCTCGTACACCACCAAAGGGACGTAACATGAGCGTCCCTCCCTTCAGTGGTCGTCCCGTTGGCAAGAGGATTGTACCACTGACCTCTGAAACCTCCTTCAAAACTCCTGGGCTTGAGGTTCCACAACCTACATTGAACCAGCCTAGCGGGCCCAATAACATGACTAGGAAAATTATTTTTGTGTTCACCGAACTAAAATTTTTCATTTTTCCTTACTCCAAATTAAGTTTAAAAACTTTAACTACAAAGATTGTGGAAGTGATAGCACCCACATGCAGGATCGCCTCCTCAGCTCTTTTTCATCAAAGAGCCCATCTACATTGAAGTCATTGTCATTTACGACAATGACATGATTACTATCCAGAACTGCCAAACCCTCAAGCTTAAGACCGGCAACTTGTTCATCCACTTCTGGTTGCCATTGCCCAGCAGTAATATCCGAAGCAAATGATGGCAGAAGGCTCGCAAGGTCTGCTACCAGTGTTTTCTTTACTGGCACCACGCCAAACTGTGACAGGTTACGGACACCATCCAAGTCTCTAACATCTCCGAGGATGTTGGTCGCTTCGTCTAATTCACAGCGATACATTTTTGCATCCCCATCATCTGATTGCTCGAGAACGAGAAGCTTCTTCAGGCCGATTGACGCCATTGCACAAAGTTTCCCATCATTAGGAACTACTCCTCCGGTTACAACATCGGCGGTAGCCGGATCACCAAGACGATAGATGTATTCACGTGTTGGTTGACCATTTTCTGGATTGCATCCGAGGAGCCGCACATTCCCTGAACGCTCAGCTGCTCCATTGCCGAATGGGCTCTGCATCAATGCCCAGATTGTTGATTCATCGGGACTTAGTGCCAATGATTCAAACCCTCTATTGGGTCGGCGATTCGCATAATGAGCTGGGAGATTTGTAACAATCTGTATATCACTTGCTGGAAGTTTTACATCTTCCGGAATGTATCGCTTGGTAACTGTGCCATCAGTTCGACAACATAAAATTGATGGTCGATATTCTTCACATAGCCAGAAGGTTCCATCAGCGAGAAGAGCACAGCCTTCGGCATCAATCCCGTTAACATCGGGAGCAAGCAATTCTTCACCAGAAGGGTTTGCAATGCTATCGTCACCTTCAAGACCGTTTGAACGCCCGGTAATCACTTTTCCTGACGGGGTTTGAAGCGAAAACCGAGACTGGAGGTTTATTTTGAGTTTCTTTGATTCCCCACGACTCCCATCAAGTGAACACCCTGAAACCCCAAAGACGAGTACTGTTGGAACAAAAGAGGGATTGAGGAATACTCTTTGTTTCCCACGTGCTGTCTCAATCTTGCGTGAGGGCCCTCTGTCTGTCAGCACCCGTATCACAAACTGCCCTCTGTCATTAAGTGCTTTTTCAACAGTAACGTCACTTATTCCACCGAGCACTACAGGAACATCGTGCGCAACAGATGGATCTTCTTTCGCAAGAATAATCTCCGGAAATACTGCGCTTGCGACAATTTGACACTGCAACGGTTTCACGTTGTCGTAAACTGGCTGTGCCGCTTCTCCAGTGGCTCCCCAGAAAACAAAAAAAACTACGACCGAGCTACAAGAGAGTAGCGCGGCCGCAGCTTTTAAATTTACGCTTGGTTGGTGACTATGTGCCATAAACCAATCAATTTTCCTTTTGGAAAACTACCATTCAATATTTGGTTCACTAGCGCCAGTAGAACCAGGACTACCACCACCAGCGCGAGTTATCATTGACCCAAAAAGAACTGGTGAGACTGACTCTGACAATACATGAGTTGCACCGTCCATACTGCTCACAACAAGAACACCAGGATGAAAACTATATGCCTCACCGTCGTTCGTTGCATTAAAGGCTGCATTGCCGTCGTCATTATCACGCTTTTCTCCTGTGGCTGGATCAATCCCATCTAATTTTGAAGGCCCAAGAGAATCAAGCGCCGCAATTGTCTGATTGGTGTTACCAGTTGGCGAGAGGTTACCACGGCCTTTGTAGACATCCGGGGCACCAGCTTTCTCGACAAACATCAAGGTGTTACTCATACCATCAGTAACTTGGGAAACCTTTGTTTCAGCATCTTTAATAAGTCCACCCATACCCCTGGGACCTTTTCTTTCTGCTTTGGTTGGCCATGGATTACCAGTAGCAACAATTTTATGTTTGACCCCAGTCATTGCTTCATAGTCACGCTGACCAAAAATATTTGGATCAAGTGATGGAGCAGCTGAGTCATCGTCTCTGCTTGCTCCATCAATTGGTGTATATCCACCCGCTGGTGGCAGCGCAGAGGGACATTTGAAAACACTTGGCTGGATTGTGGCTGCAACACGATTTGCAGGATCCCACCAGTGCTTTGTAAAGTCATAATTAACATTACCCTGCTCAAGATTCGTCAGAACAAAAGCTGTCCACGCATGTTCTTTTCCAGATGGATTTCCCTTTGTTGCTGTTCCGCCTGCAGATGGATCCGAATCAACGGTGTAACAAGCAGCAGGAAAATACGTTCGAGCATTCTCGTAGACATGCATTGCAAGAGCATGCTGCTTCATATTGTTCGCGCATGAAACCCGCCGTGCAGATTCACGAGCCTGTTGAACGGCTGGCAAAAGAAGACCGACAAGAACACCAATAATGGCAATAACAACAAGAAGCTCAATCAGCGTAAAGCCACGATTTCGACTTCCTGTTGGCTGAAAAAAACGAGCGGTGTGATACACGTCTAACTCCTTCAATAAGTTGAAAAATGAACACCGACGAACAAACAAAAACGCCTTCGCCGAATGCGAGGAGTTTCGACATCTTTTATGAGGCGATTGTGAGACAAATATGAGAAATTGATGAGTTTTAAGATGCCCCATCTTTTATGGTGAAAAAGAGCAGTTTTAAGGTAAGTTCAAAGACTGGGCAGTCCACCAAACAGGTGTTTTGCGGGTCAAATACACCTGGCTTAGGTGCATTTTTCACATTCCTTACCCAGCTGAATGAGAATACGGAACAGGCCGGAGTGCACTTCGGCCGGCCACGAGATAAATCAGAGCCGTTTTTTGCTTGTTCTTCCGATACCGGGATTGAAGGTATTGGTTGGATCGAGCTGCCGATGAAATTCCTTGACAACGGGCTCAGCCTTGTACAGATGACCGACGTTGTGTTCCGCAGGAAACTTGGCTCCTCGAGCCGTGAGCCGCTCGAGCATAAGCGCCTTTATCCGTTCCATATCAGTGCCCTGGCGATACACGTAGATATTGTGAAACACGTGGCACAGGTAGTGTCCGTAGGACAGGTCCAGCACCAAGTCCTTGGTGAGTTCATCGGGGAGATCTTCGATCCAGTCCGGATCGTTGCTGAGTAGTGCGATGTCGAGTGACAAAACCTCTTCGGTGGTTCGTTGGTGAAGGTTCTGATACCGGAGCCCAGCCCCCGCAGCACTGAAGCGATGAAGGAGTGCCGCTTCTTGTTCGCGTTCGGTGCACTCAAAAAATCCGACCCCGTCCGTTCGACCCCACTTGTTTTCGAGGTATCGCCTGGCCTCATCAATCGCTTCGTCCGCCGTGACAAGAATCAGAAGGTGCTCATAGGTGTCCCGGTACTCCAGTAGCCGTTTGGGCAGGTGCTGTGGAAACAGCTTACTGACGTAATAGAGAAAAATATCCGGCAGATACTTTGGCAGAAAAGAGATTTTATTAAGTAGATATTCTGCCTTCGCCTTCAGAGCGTAGGCCTTTGGCAGTCGTTCGGTTCCAAGATACTTGATTGCCAAAGCAACATCCTTGGCATACTTCTCTGCGGTAGTGAATGTCGATCGGTTCATGTACTCGACCATCTCAGGAAGATGTACGAACGTACCGAGAATGTGGCGACGCATCTTCACGAAGTGATCCGGATCGTTGGTTCCAAGAATAAACACCTGCTTCTTTTTTGGAGCAGAAAACGTATCCACTCGCACAGCAAAACATGCAACCTTGCCGGCGCTGCCACTCGCTTCATAAAGACGTGTTGAGTCTGCGTTATAACGATTCGGCATATCAGCATCGAGATTGCGGATGCGATTAACATAGTCGACATCGGATGCGACCCGTCCATCCTCAATCAAATCCTCATCCGCGAACGCACCGGCTTCGAGTCGGCTGAGAATCTCTTCGGGCGTCTCACCAAGGTTGCAAATCCCGAGGTGATCTATCAACTCAAGTTTGCCCTGCTCATTCACTCGAGCGTAAATCGCAAACTCAGTGTAGGACGAACCACGCTTACAGAGTGCACCGCCAGCATTATTCGCCACGCCACCAATAACAGTCGCACCAATAGTCGTCGACCCCAGTACAGAGTGAGGAACACGATCAATCTTTTTTAGTTCCTGACTGAGTTCGAAGAGTGTTGTACCGGGAAAAGCCACCGCCTGTGTCCCTTCCTTAAGTAGGCGGAGACCGCGCAAACGGCTGACATTAATAATTACTACGTCTCGGTCGTAGTCGAAGCCACTTGGAGATGAACCACCAGTCAAACCAGTCTTTGCAGCTTGCATGATAATGACGCAGCCGGCATCAACAGCGACTTGCAACACCTTCCACTGCTCAACGAGGGTTGAGGGAAATACCACTGCCTTAGCACCACCAAATCCACAGCGAAAGCCAGAACGGTAGTAGGCAGTATCCATCTCCTTGGTGAGAACGTTTGTCCCGCCGACAATGCTTTTAAAGGCCTCAATCATCTCATCCATGATTGCATTCCAGGTTTTTCAACTGAACACTACTCAGTCTGAAAAAGAGTATCACCAAAATGACCAGACCGTTCATATACCCGACTGTTCATATAATACTTAGTCTCTGAACAGTTGACGAATGATTTCTTTGCCAAGAATTATAAAAAAACCACCGACTGATAAACATGCACCAGCCACCACCAGCCATTGTGAAATCTGCAAATGAAATTTTTCAAGAGCTCGCTCTGCAGGTGTTGGATCTTGTAAGGGTACGGCCACACCTGACAGGACACCGTACACAAAACCAATTACAAAAAAGAAACCGCCAGCCAAGAAAACAGCCCAGCAAAAATCACGCCACGTAGAGTGTGTACTGCTCTTTTCGCGCACGTTGTGTATTTTCAAGAATATCCTCTATGTTGTCTTTTATGGTTTGCTTCGCGAAATTACTGTCTGGTTGATGCTACCAAAAATCAACAATCAGCCTGTCTCAGGCATAAAGGTAGGCATGATAACACCAACAGACTCCTGCCACTGACCTCTGGTTTGTCCAACATGCAATTCGCAGTTTTTTGCGCCCCAGTGATAGAGTTCTGTCACCAGAGAATGGCACGAGGACGGCACCAGCCACACAGGCTGACCGCCGCGGTGATGTTGATCGAGCTGATATCGAATCAAAGCCAAGGCATCTTCTTCTGATCTCATGCACCCCGGACCAAGCATGGTGGATCCTGGATGTTTTACAGACACAAGCACGCCATTAATCTGCTTCGTCTCTTCAGATTCAATGACACAGACATTCCATATATTCATCGAGTCATCAAGAAAAAACCGGTAATCTTTCTCGCGCTCGATAAAACAGACTTCTTGTTCAAGCTGCACGATATTCTGAAGGTCATCAAGGCATGCATCGCGCACTCTGTGTAGGCCGGGAACGGTACATTTAGGAAGACCTTTATCAGGTACGGCCAGCGTCATATCCTGGAAAATCTGTCGGGGTATAAAACCGCCACGTGTGTAGAGTGAAAATGAATCAAGGTTCATGGCACTCGAGACAAGACGCGTCGGCTTATTCTGTTCATCAGACAGACGCACAATGCGGTCAAGAAGTTGCCTTGCCAGTCCTTTCCCAAAATGCTCGGGGTGGACGTTCATGATTCCAAGTGAAACATGGGTGGAGCGAGGATGATAGAAACAGGATGCTGCAATCTGCCCTGTCTCTTTTACAATGGCCAGAATACAACACCCTGGATCAAGTGTTTCGTAGACATCGCAAAACAACATGGTTGAGTTTGGATCACCAGTAAAGATTGGTGCTTTTCCATTGGCCTCGTACCAATAATTTGTTGATTCACGAATCAGGATGGCAACATCATGTTGCTCATTCGGCCGCATCTGCCGAAACTCGTAATGGCTCATGGAGTTTTTTCCGGCTTATAGGGATGCCATGAAGGCGTGCCGAACCAGTCGTGCATTTCCTTCTCGAACGGCTTCACAACTTCTTCTGGCTCTGGAAATTCTCCCTGATCATTAGTTTCTATAATCCACGTGTCCAAGGCTGATCGCATGCCAATCAGTGCTTGGCGATGTTCTTGTTTATCTGAATCAACAAGATTATGAACCTCATGGGGATCTTCTTCGGTATCGAATAACTGCTCCTCGGAAACACGTGGATTCATTAAGTCGCGTGGGGGACCTGTGAGTTCTCCTCTTTCGTACATCTCTCGCATCAGAGGCTTAATTGGGAAACACTTTTCCTTATATCTATTTAATGACGCAAAATGTCGATCTGGAAAATAGTTTCGAATGTAGTGGTACCGTACACCGCGCACGCTTCGAATACGATTTACTGTTTCATCGATTCGATCTCTCGCCGAAAAGGCATAACGGCGCTCTTGCCCACTTCTTGGACCGAGAAAAATCCTGCCGTGCATTCCAAGTGGTCGCGAAATGCCAGCACACCAAAGTGTTGTGGGTGTGATATCAATTAAACTTATAACCTTCGTGTTAACTGCACCCGTTTGAAAACCTTCAGGCGCCTTGTGCCCACGAGGCCAACGTATGATCAGTGGGACGTGTAGCCCAGTGTCGTAACACCAGTGGATACCTCGCGGTTCAATCCGACCATTATCACCAAAAAACATGACGATTGTATTTCCAGCAAGCCCATCGGCCTCAAGGCGTTTTAGAATCTTCCCTACCGTCTTATCCATTCCTGAAATTGAGTTAAGATAGCGCGCCCACTCAAGTCGTACTAAAGGGTGATCCGGATAATATGGTGGCGGCTGAACTTTCTCTGGATCAGCAATCTTTTCGTGACCGTCTTCTCCCTTCCACTGAACCCGTGGAACACGCCATGTCTGACGATCATAAATATCGTATTCGGCCTCAAGTGTATTTATTTGTGCAAAGAAAGGTTGGTTCTTGGGCAGGTCCTCCCATCTATCTGTGTCATAAAGTTTTCCTTCATTCACGAAATTCAGATCGAGCTTTCCTGAACCGACAACCTCATCACCAATCGTCTTGACATTTCCCGTCGTGTAGCCAGCAGCCTTAAGCCTCTGTGTAATTGGCTTGACTCCTTCAGGGAGACGATAGTCATCTTCTCGGTGTGACCGCATGTTATGTGTATCTGAAGACGTCTGATACATGCCGACAAAAAATGCACTTCTGCTTGGCGCACATACTGGTGATGTTGCAAAAGCTTTTGTGTACCGCATTCCATCTTTTGCAAGGCCATCAAGATGTGGTGTCTCAACATGCTTAGCTCCGTAACATCCCAGATCTAGTTTTAGATTTTCACCAACAATCCAGACAATATTCGGACGAACAAGAATATCTTCAGCATTTGCTGCGACTAGCTGGAGAGATGCGCCCACAATAAAAACACCGATGCTGGAAAAACTTTTCATTTTTACCCCATAGAAATACCACGATCATTCTTAGTAGAGAATACTGTGAACGAGGTTCCATCCGCAAATTTCAAACCTTTAGTGGTCGCGAACTCACCGTAAATCTCTCTCATCTCAAGTCTTAACCATTTGCCAGACCATGGGTGCACTGTTTTTATGTAGCCACAAAATGCAAAAAATCTGAAACAGAAAATTTGAGAAAAACAGAGTTTTCTACATTCCTAACTTAGAACAAAACCCCAAGCGTTCATTGCCGTTAAAAACAGCATGCATCTTTGTTATTTTTCTTCACGATACAAATATGTACTCTTAAGATTATTTTCATTGCCTTCCTGAATGAGGGTTCTTATTCATGACAACTACACTCCAGTTCCGCAAGCATCGAGTCTTTTATCTACTCGGCGTTGCATTCTTTGTTCTTTCTTCAGGTCTACTACGAGCCGATCCTATTCGGAGAGGACCAAAACCACTTAAACCAGCTACGCATGGTATTGGGCGACTTGTCAGAGCATTTTCATTTTCAGATATTAATGGCAAACCACACACCCTTCATTCTGAACAAAACAAGCAATTCACCGCTTTTTGCTTTACAAGTACGTCGTGTCCCCTGAGTCGAAAATATTTACCAACCCTAGCAAAACTTTCCACCGAAGCACCTGCACATGTTCAATATGTTCTCGTCAACCCAATTCAATCTGACAATAAAGAGAATATGCGGGCTGCTGCACAACAAGCACGCGATGCAATCTATGTTCACGATGTTGATGGAAAACTGTCGCAGTATCTTCAAGCTCAAACAACAACTGATGTGATTGTCGTTGATGCCCGTCGCACTGTGGTCTACCACGGTGCCATTGATGACCAGTACGGCTTTGGATATGCCCGGGCAGAACCAAAACAACACTTTCTAGAAGATGCCATACAGTCTTTACTCGAGGGGCAGCAGCCCTCAATCGCTGCAACGGATGCACCGGGATGTGATCTGAGTTATGAAGTCGTGAAAGATACGACAGGAACGACGACCTATCACGGAGAAATCTCAAGAATCTTGCAACGAAATTGTATTGAGTGCCATCGAAAAAGTGGCATTGGACCATTTCCCTTAGACACTTATGAGGACATTGTTGCACATGCTGGCATGATTCAAACTGTTGTGACCAACAAAACCATGCCTCCCTGGTTTGCTGAAGAGTCAAAATCGAGCAAGACATCAACCACAAACCACCAACACATTT
>Ga0315320_10000646_pt1 | contig 28696 bp, 20 predicted proteins | sample M140m21515metaG_FD_203458 | JGI IMG/M metagenome (GOLD analysis project Ga0315320, IMG submission 203458) | Ammonia-oxidizing marine archaeal communities from Monterey Bay, California, United States - M1 40m 21515 | ecosystem: Environmental > Aquatic > Marine > Coastal | place: USA: California... | reverse complement strand
TTGTACCCAGACTCCTCTAACCGCCCCCTGGTCCAAACCTCAGTTTCTCCCCGAGAATTTACACCCTCGATAAAAACATCTGATTGGGGGTTCCATGATTGTGCAGCGCTCCAATCTACACGGCTACTCAAAGCCCTCACCCCACTCCAGGTTGTGGCGTAATGTGTTCCGCTTTTAAAAACCCCGTCCGTAATGGAGTCTTTCTTGAGGGTTCCTTCAAATGAAAACAAATGAGCCCCGTCGAAATTTCCAATTTTAAAACGTGATGTTTCAGGATTGATCACACCAGCCTGGTAGCGATAATCACCGGTTGATGTTAAAAACGTGGCGGTTATCGAGTCACCCTTCTGTACCATTTTTAACTTACCTAAACCAGTGTCCCAAATAGAGTTTTTCACCCTCTCATCCCCCTCCTTTTTCTCTTTTAAGGGTGTTATTTCTAGTGGCACACGGTATTCTTTCCTTCGAAGAGAATCAACCCAGTCTCCCCTCCAAACTCTCTCACCCTCATCCCCCAGCCAATCGCCCACAAGTGCCCCGCCAAAAACAGGAACAGAATACCCACCCCCAGAAACAGAACGCATTAAAACGCGCTCTTCTCCATTCATAAAAACCAAATCGTCTTGCCTTATTGACACCAAAACATCTACAGCTGTAGAATCGTCCAAAGAAAACGTTGCTAAATACGTCGGGCCCTCGTCTTGCCTGTTAGCGCCTGTTTTGCACCCGAGCATTAGTAAAACGGATGTAAAAGCAACCGCAAACGGTATGTGTATTTTTACGCTCAAACGAATGAAACAGAACGCTGCTTAAAGTTCAAATTTAATTCCCTGTGCCAACGGTAAATCTTTTCCGTAATTAATGGTGTTTGTTTGACGTCTCATATATGCTTTCCAAGCATCTGAACCACTTTCGCGGCCGCCACCCGTTTCCTTTTCTCCACCAAATGCACCACCGATCTCAGCGCCAGAGGTGCCGATATTTACGTTTGCTATTCCACAATCAGAGCCAGCAGCAGAAAGGAAAAGCTCAGCTTCACGTAGGTTGTTCGTCATGATTGCCGAAGACAACCCCTGCGCCACTCCGTTTTGAATCGCGATAGCCTCCTCTATCGTCTCATATCTCATGATGTATAAAATAGGCGCGAAGGTTTCGTTCTGGACGATTTGCATGTCATTGGTTACCTCTGCAATTGCAGGCCTAACATAACACCCGCTTTCATAACCCGCACCTTCTAAAACACCACCAGGCACCAACACCTTCCCTCCTTGGCTTTCAACGTCTCTAAGAGCGGCCAAGTAACCATCAACAGCCCCTTGGTCTATAAGTGGCCCCACATGGTTGTTTTCATCAAGCGGATCACCGATTCGCACTTGTTTGTATGCTTGGGTTAACTGATCTTTTACCTTGTCATAAACACTGCTGTGAATAATGATTCTTCGCGTACTTGTGCAACGCTGGCCACAGGTTCCAACAGCGCCAAAGACAGCCGCAGGGACAACAACCTTAAGGTCTGCGTCCGGCGTAATTATGAGCGCATTATTCCCCCCCAACTCCAGTAGTGCGCGCCCCAAACGCGCCGCGACAGCTTGTGCCACCAGCTTCCCCATTCTTGTTGATCCAGTTGCACTGACGAGTGGAACACGCTTATCATTGCTAAGCATCTCCCCCACCTTGTAGTCTCCATTAACGACACACGACACCCCTTCAGGGACGTTGTTTGCCTTTGCAACCTCTACCCAAATGTTTTGACAAGCAATAGAGCAAAGTGGTGATTTCTCAGAAGGCTTCCAAACGCACACATCACCCGAAATCCAAGCGAGGGCAGTATTCCAGCACCAAACAGCTACCGGGAAATTAAAGGCAGAAATAATACCCACAACTCCTAGCGGGTGATATTGCTCATACATTCTGTGGTTGCGTCGCTCTGAATGCATTGTGAGACCGTAAAGCATTCGGCTTTGTCCCAGTGCGAAATCACAGATATCAATCATCTCCTGAACCTCTCCAAGCCCCTCCTGGTAACTTTTACCCATCTCATACGAAACCAAAGCCCCCAAAGACGCTTTCTTTTCTCTAAGCGCATCTCCGAATTGACGGACGATTTCACCCCTTTCAGGCGCGCTCCACTTGCCCCACTCAACGAAAGCTTTCCCCGTTGCTTCCATAACCTCTTCGTAATCTGATGCGGTTGCGGTGGTTAAAGAGGCGATTTTTTTACCGTCTGTAGGAGAAAAAGAATCCATAGATGGGCCCGAACCGAGGCTGCGCCCACCAATCATCACCCCTGCATTTGTTTCTTTGATGCCTAAATCTGAAAGAATCTGTGTAATATCCATCTAAATATGATAGTTTTGCTTTAATTAAGGTGCAAACATACGATTAGAATCGCAGTGAATTTAGAAAGACACAAAGAGCAGTATCGTTTAAAACGAAAAGAGAACATTGTTTTTTTAAAGCGGCTAAAAAAGACGAACCCCCAAAAACTTGACGCGATTATTCACCCTGTCCACGAAGAGGTTTTTGCGTGTACAGACTGTTTAAAGTGCGCAAATTGTTGCAAAACAACAAGCCCAACGTTTACAACACGGGACATCACTCGGATATCAAAACGTCTCGGCATGTCTCCTAAAGAAATGGAGGACAAGTATTTGCGAAGAGATATCGATGAAGATTTCGTCCTTAAGTCCTCCCCCTGTGCTTTTCTGGGTGACGATAACTATTGTAATATTTACGACGTAAGACCGAAAGCGTGCCAACAATTTCCTCACACAGACCGTCGCAGACAACATCAACTTTTACACCTCACAGAAAAAAACCTTGAAGTGTGCCCTGCTGTATTTGAGATTGTAGACAAGCTAAAACAAAAGCTCACGCTCCACAAAGTCAATAAATACGAGTAGATTGGTGTTATTTATCGTCCAAGATAAATCAGCAATACGCTTACATCAGAAGCGCTAACGCCAGAAATATTTGCAGCCTCTCCGAGTGTACTGGGCTTTTTTTCAGAAAGCTTTTGTTTTGCTTCTGCGCTTAGAGATCCCAATTTTGAATATTCCATGTCAACGGGAATATTCATCCCACCTAGCTTCGTCATACGATCTGCCATAAGCTGCTCCTTTTCAATATAACCCTCATATTTAACCTGAATTTCTACCTGTTCTACAACATCCTTAACACTGTCGTTTAGATGTTTTAACTCGGGCACTTTCGCAATGAGCGCGTCCAGGCTTACATGTGGACGGGTTAGAACCTGTCTCGCCTTCACCTTTTGTTTCAAAGGGGTACTTCCCACAATTTCAAGATATGTATTTACGCTATCTGGGCTGACAGACGTCTTCTCCAATTCGCGCCTTAAACCCTTTACTGAAACACGTTTTTTCTCCAGATTCCTCATGCGCTCATCTGAGGCCAAGCCGATCTCATGCCCCAAAGGAGTCATTCTCTCATCAGCATTGTCTTGTCGCAATAAGATTCTATACTCAGCCCTTGAAGTGAACATTCTATAGGGTTCATCTGTGCCTTTTGTGACCAAATCATCAATTAAAACACCGATATAAGCATCAGACCTACTTATCGATATAGGACCAGTGTTCCACGTGGAACGTGCGGCATTAATGCCTGCGACCAAACCTTGACATGCCGCTTCTTCATACCCTGTAGTTCCATTAATCTGTCCAGCAAAATAGAGCGCACTCACAGAGGTGGTTTCTAAACTATGCTTCAGCTGAGTAGGAGGGAAGTAGTCATATTCAACAGCATAACCAGGGCGGAACATTTTTGCGTTTTCGAAGCCGGGAATGAGCCTCATCGCCTTGCTCTGAATCTCTTCAGGAAGACTGGTAGAAAAACCATTTAAATAAATTTCAATTGTTTTCTTACCCTCTGGTTCCACAAACAACTGGTGTCTGTTTTTATCAGAAAAACGGTCTATTTTATCTTCGATACTTGGGCAATAACGCGGCCCCAATCCTCTAATTCGTCCATTAAACATAGGGGACCGATCAAACCCTGACCTCAAGACATCATGAACGTTATCGTTTGTATATGCAATGTGGCAAGGCAGCTGCTCGCTTAAATCTAGTCTACGTTTTAGGAATGAAAAATGTGTGGGATCGTCGTCACCGGGTTGTAATTCCATTTTAGAAAAATCCAGGCTTCGTCCATCAATCCGTGGTGGTGTTCCGGTTTTCATTCGCCCACTTTCAAAGCCCAAATCAATCAGTTGTTCGGTAATTCCAGTAGAAGCTCTTTCGCCTGCGCGACCACCCCCAAACTGCTTTTCTCCGATGTGCATCAGGCCATTTAAAAAGGTGCCATTTGTAAGAACAACAGCTTTCCCCCGTATTTCAGAACCCAAAGCTGTTCTCACGCCCACACACTTCCCGCCCTCAATAATCACCCCCACAACAGAATCTTGCCAGAAATCCAAACCCTCAGTTCGCTCCAACATCTCTCGCCATGTTTGCGAAAAAAGATATTTGTCATTTTGTGTTCTTGGGCTCCACATTGCTGGCCCCTTCGATCGGTTCAACATTCTAAACTGAATGGCACTTTGGTCGCTGACAAGCCCACTGTAACCGCCCAAGGCGTCGACCTCCCTCACGATCTGCCCCTTCGCAACACCGCCCATCGCAGGGTTACATGACATCTGACCGATCACACCCATATTCATCGTTACGAGCAATGTTTTTGCGCCAGTATTAGCCGCCGCCGCCGCAGCCTCGTTGCCAGCATGACCCGCCCCAACAACAATTACATCGTAAGAAGTATGAAATTTCACAGGTATCTTATTTTGAATGTTCCACGTGGAACAAATCTAAGGCTGCATCCTCCTGCGCACGCATTTCTGCAGCCTCTCTTTCGGACTTATCCTTGAAGCCTAACAAATGTAATACCCCATGCGCCATTACTCGCCTAAGCTCCTCTTGCACCAAAACATTTTCTTTTTTTGCATTTTCCTTAACCCGCTCATAAGAGATCATTAAATCACCATTTATTTGGTTTTCCTCAGTGTAATCAAAGGTGATTATATCTGTGTAATAGTCGTGATTCAGATACTTCTGATTGGTCTCTAAAAGAAGCTTATCAGAACATAACACAATTGAAATTTCACCCACCGATTTGTTGCGGGACTCAATGATTTTTTTTAGCCAGGACCTCACAGCCAAACGACGCTTTACGCGGCACGGAATGTCGGATTCATTAAAGTGAATCATAGCTCAACAATAGTAGGGTAGGGGTTATCCAAAAACGCCAGTGAATTTTAACTCAACGATTCGCCCATCATCTTCGAACCCACATTCGTCAGCCAAATTTCTCATGAGAAAGACCCCTCTTCCATTAGGTCGCTCGATGTTTTCAGGTGCTGTAGGGTCAGGAAGGTTTTCATAATCAAATCCTGGCCCCTCATCAACGACACGAAAAAACAGGTCTTTGTCCTTCACGCTGTATTCAACTAAAACACTCTTGTTTACATCAAGCCTGTTGCCGTGAACGATTGCGTTATTTACCGCCTCGGTCATTGCAATAAGCACATCTCCATAATGCTCGCTAAGCATGCGGTGCGTGTCACAGAGTTCGTCAATAAGACGTTCAACGATGGCGATATTTTCGGGCTTCGAAGGGAAGCGTAATTCTTGCATGGTGGCGGTCATGATAGTATAGACTTATTGCTTATCGTCTAAAGTATTAAAATATTCGTTTACTCTGTCACGATAATAAGGAACTAAATCAGCGGGAACTGTTCGTAACAATTCAAGCTCGTTCGCCCTATTCCTCAGATAATCAATCATTTGAGGAGATTCAGGATGTAGCCCTTGGTCTCCACTTCGTGATTTACGCTCATCTTTTTCTCCCCGCAACCGTTCGGCCTCCTCCGCTTCTAGAAGTCGAGACAAGATGTCGCGCTGTCTTTCCAAGGTAGAAATATCAACATTTCTGTTTATCAGATCTCTTTCAAGCTCCTCCATTTCATCGGCAATCTTTTTCATTTCGCCGCCATCTCCAGAGCCGTCTTCATTGAGCTCTTGCGCCTTCTTTTTGGCCATCTCTCTAAGGGCCCCCTGTTGGGCCGCCATCTCAGCCAATTCACGACTCATTCCCCCACCTTTTTTACCTGATTCACCCTTGTTTGCATCTTCCCCCATCTTCTTCTTCATGCTCTCAAGTTTTTTACCCAGCGCCTCCTGCATCTTTTTCATGTCACCCGCTTTCGGGGAGGGTTTAGACCCTGATCCGCCGGGCTTGTTACAGTTTCCTGAGCCAGGATTTTTACACTCTTGCTTGTTTTGCATCTGCTGCAGTGCCTCATCCAGCAGCAACGCTAAATTGTTAAAGGAGGTCATCACGTACTGTTGATTCATGGTGATTTCAGCTGTTACTCTGTCACCAAATCCACCCAGAGCTTTCCCCATGTGATGATTTACGAGCCCTATTTCCCGATTGACACCCCCAGCAAGCTGACTGACCCTTAATGAAAGGGCAAAAAGTGAGTCAGCAACCATCTTTGCCTCATCTTTCAGTGACCTTTGAGTCTGCCCATGAATCACATACCTGGGGTCCTGGTTTTCAGTAGTACGTAGGTCCGCCATCAATTCCTCCTCTTCAAATGAGAGGGTGATAATGTTCTCTAGTAATGCTCTTAAGGCGTCCATATCCTCTTCTTCATCCTCAGCCTCGGACTCCATTTGCATGTTCTCCATTCTCTGTGCCAACTCCTCCATTTTCTCGGCTGCACTTTTTTGTTTTTCAGCGGCCTTTTTTTCCTTGCCCTTACTTAACTCCTCCGAACTCTCTTTTTGTTCTTCTTGAATCGATTTTTCCTCGCTTTCACTGTCAAGCATCGGGTTTGGGTTCTCAAGATCTTCATTGTTCTTCTCAAGCTCATCAAGCTCCTTTTGCAGCACTTCAAACGCGGTGTTTAAACTGTCTTGTGCTTGTTTGAGCGCTTCGCTAGGAAGCGCTTCTTTTTCTGTTTTTTCAGCAAGCTCTTTTTGGTCTTCAGCCAACTTCTTGAGCGCATCTATAGCCTCCTCCATTTTAACCTCCCACTCCATTTGTTTAAACTGCTCTAAAGCCCGGTCAAGTTCCTTTTCCATGGCGTCTTGTCCGACATCCATTTTGTCTAGTTGCTCCTGAATCTCCTCTGGATTCATATCATCCATAAGCTCCTGCATTTTTTCATAGAGCTCCCGGAGCTCGTCCGACATCACCTCATCCATAAGCTTTTGCAATTCATCCTGTTTTTCCATAATTCGCTCCTCTTGGGGAGAAAACTCATTTAAACGGTCGTTTTTCTTTTCATTTTCTTTTCGAACATTCTCTATGGTTTCTTTCAGCTCTTGTTGCTTTTCAAGCAAATCTTCAAGTGCTCTTTTGTCCTGCCAATCCATCTCTCGTTCTTCACGAAGTCTTTCTTGAAACGCCTCCATTTCTTTACGTAACGCATCTGCTTTTTCAATGGCATCTTCAATTGACGCTTCTATTTCTTCATTTGCTTCATCCCGCTCCTCGAGCAACTCCCCTTCGGTAGGCGCAGAGAATACTCTGGTGGTGGTTTTTGAAGACTTGGCGCCATTTACCGCATCATTGTCCCAGACCTCCATCCAGTACTCCACAGCCTCTCCTGCGGTCAAATCAAGAGACGACATTTCCCAAGTGAAATAGAACGCATCTGATTTCCCCAAGGGCCTATCTAGCATAGTATACATCACGTCTTTCTCTCCGACCTTTTTAACTGCAAAAGCAAGTTTAGAAAACCCATAATCATCACTTACACCACCAGAAAAATATCGTAATTTTCTCACGACGCTATCCTCTACTTCAACCACACGGATTACGGGCCTGCGATCTGCAACCACACGCAATGAGAACCTCATTGAGTCTACGGCGCCGAGCGCGTCATTTTTAGGGATAAACCAATAAGGAAGAGTGGATGACGCCCCCCAGGTTGAGGAATAGATCCGACCAGTAATATTTTCAGAGACAAGCAAAGAGTCTCCCACCCGAACCCTCAATTGGTCCGCATCCTTCACCCGACACTCCCACCTTATACGCGTCCCCTCTGGGACAAGAAGGTCGCCGTGGTTGTTTTGGGTGATGACATCAAGTCCGGTGTAGGAGGGGGGTGAGGCAACAACAGAAAAATCGGTGACCGTGGGGACAGGAAGCGCAAGAAGTGTATAATCAGGAGAGCCCCATCCATTTGCCGAACAACGAAAGGTCACATCAGACCTTAATGCACTGAAAACATATCTGAACACATCGTTTTGAACACGCTCCATCCGGTATCGGTTGCCATATTCTTCTAGAAAAACAGAGGAAGGGATAGTGTTTCCAACAACCCTTATTAATAAATCAAACCGATCACCCACAGGGGCTTTCAGAGGTGTGGAAACAAGTTCAAACCGAAATGGCGCTGGGGGGACAAATGATGTGCGGTGCTGTATCAACCTTTCTGCAGGTTCAGAAACAACACCAGGTCTCCAAAGCAAAACAGCGACAAGAATCACAACGGGCCCTATCGCGTATTTCAGATATTTTGCGTTTTCTCTTAAATCGATTGCGTTTGTGAAAGAAACAGGACCGAGCTCTGCAGTTCTTTGGTCTATGCTTGCAAGAAGGAGCGCAACATTTGCTCCGCTTGTGTTTTGCTTTCCATCAACCTGTCTTTGAAGCTGAAGCGTGTTCAGAAGCTTGTCCTTTACCTCTGGAAAGTGATTTCCCACGATTTCGCTGGCTTCTTCATGGCTTATTATTTTACCTAACCTTACGAGCTTTAGCAACGGTACAGCGACCATCCCCACAATCACACCGACAACAGAACCAGTAAATGACCAAAATAGAACGGTACGACCAAGCACACCAAACCTGCCGAAATACTCTGCCAGGGTGAAAATTAAAAAACCCGCCGTTAACAATGCCGTGGCGATTAAAACCCCTCTAATTGCCTTGTTACGGTAGTATTTTCGAACAAATGCGTCGAGTTTTTTTATGAGAGATAGATAAGTCATCTTGGGACCCTTAAAGATAAGTATCTTTGCCCTCTGTCCCTAAACGAAATACAATGACTGTAATCCGCCATTTTTTATCTGTTTTTACACTCCTCCTTGTTGTATCAATCGCCCCGTTTTGTCAGGGTGTTGTGATCAACGAACTCGATGCGATAACGTCCGAAAATCCTAAGTTTGTTGAGCTTTACGGATCACCAAACACAGGCTTGGAAGGCTACTCTCTTGCGATGATCAAGTCGGTTTGGCTAGGTGGTGGCGCATACGGTGTAGAGGTTTATGATGCGATATCTCTAGAGGATCAGTTTTTAGATTCTGAGGGTTTTTTGTCGTTAGAACTTGCGTTAAACACGACAGTAGCTGCTGTCGCAATTTATGAGATAGACATAAGCATGCTGGTTGTCGGAGCGACACCTCCAACAGATGATATCGTTGATGCACTTGTTTATGGAAACACATCACCCACACATCCTCAGGCGGCGGCTATTATTCAATCAATTATGCCTGCCGGTTCGGGACTGTTATTTGAAGGAACAGAAGAAAACCCAACAGGGCACTCTCTTTCAAGGCTCCCAAATGGCGGTGATCCATTCGATTTAACGTCTTACACCCTTCAGGCGCCGTCCATGGGTATTACAAACGTGTTGTCTTGTGATGGCGGCATGCTCGCGCTTACGAATTTAGCGAACGACACCCTTTGTACAGACCAAGGGCCAGCCATCGCAACATTTACGCATGAGACCGATGCGCTTTCAGCCTTATTAACCCTATTTATCATCAATCCAGCGGACGGTACAATTCTTGGCTCAGCCTCAGGTTCGGCCATTAATTTTCAAGATTTGGGAGACGGAACCTTTGATGTCATTGCCGTTTCTCATGATTCACCGATTGATGCAGCCTCTTTAGAGGTGGGAATGAATATTTCAGGACTTACTGGTCCCGACTGTCTGTCTCAGAGCCTTGTTCCTTATTCTATTTTCTGCGTCACATGTGAGTCCCCAGCCTGTGATGGTGGGACGATGCTTGATGCAAGTGGCTCAGACGAGGTGTTGGCTTGTCTTACACCTGACGGCGCACTCGTCCCATTTGGTTATTTTTCTGAGGCTGTTGAGGACGACTTCCTCTTTGCCATCTGCACCACAGAGGACACGATTATTACAACAGTCGTTCAGCCATATTTTGACTTTGGTCCATTGGGGGTCAATGATTATCATGTTTGGGGAATTAGTACACAAGGAGAGCTAGATCAAACAACTGTTTTACCTGGCGCCTATGTTCAAAACGTTAATGCTTTAGAATGTGACAGCGTTGGGGCATCGTCACTTTTGGTGAGTATTTTAGCGTGTGGTGAAGCAGGACTTTGTGATGATTTAATCATCTCAGAGTACATCGAGGGCGACAGTCATAATAAAGCAATAGAGATCCACAATCCGTCACCCGTCACAATAGACCTTTCAGCATACCACCTTGAACTTTATAACAACGGCGCGACTGAAGCAAATCAAACACTAGGTCTTCAAGGTGAGATTCTGCCAGGGGGAGTATACGTTGTAGGAAATAGCCAATCCACACCTGCGCTTCAAAACCTTTCAGACATCACAAGTCAAATCACGTGGTTTAACGGAAATGACGCCCTTGTGTTATTTAAAAATGGTGAAGCCATAGACGTTATGGGCGTTGTAGGACAAGATCCAGGCGATCCGTTTACCGTCACATCAGGAGGCTCTATGGCGGAGCACACGTTGGTTAGAAAACCCAACATAGGTCATGGAACTGTTGATTGGGAGGAGGGAATGACGCAATGGGACAGCTACCCCCAAGACACATTCGACTTCCTTGGGTCACACTCCGCAACATGTGGCGGACTAGGCACAATGACAATCGGTTTTGATGCTCCAGAATTATATGTGAGTGAGGGCGCTGGCATTACAGTGTCAATGTCACCCTTATACCCACTCGAAAACGCAACTGTAGAAGTAAGTGTCGTGGGTGGTGATGCCACAACAGGCTCAGACTATCCAGATGTTTTTCCACTCAACTTTAACTTTGACATGGGGCTTCTAAATTCTCAAGAATTCACCTTTTCTGCAATAGATGAGGAGGAGCCGGAGCTTCAAGAGGACGTCATACTCTCAATAAACGTAACGTCTGGCGGGGCGCTCTTAGGGATAGACACCCTTGTGATCCATATTCTTCCATCTGATTTAGAATACCCTGTGTATGAGATTAATCAAGTGAGAGGTGTCAACCCACAAGGCGTTTTGGACAGCATATCCACAGCGTGTGAGCTTAGGGGAATTGTTCATGGATGGAACGATTATCCCACAGGCCTTCAATTTACCCTTATCGACCCAACAAATGGCATCAACGTCTTCAGCCCAGTGAGTGATTTTGGCTACACTGTTCAGGAAGGAGACAGTGTTAGGGTCAGAGGTGTTGTTGATCAATATTTGGGTCTGGCCCAAATCCGAATTGACACACTGATTTACGAGGGGTCGGGATTTCCTTCAGACACACCTCAGCTCGTGTTTGAAATGGACGAGGAAACAGAGTCACGCATTGTGAAATTAAAATGTACTGAGCTTGTCGATTTATCCGACTGGACGAATACAACCCCTGGATTCAATGTTCGCCTCGCCTTCGGTCAGCAAGAAATAGTGATGAGAATCGACGCGAATACGGATTTGTTTGGCACAGAAGCACCTGTAGGCGTCTTTGGTGTGACCGGAATAGGTGGGCAAAGTGACCCTAATGCACCCTTCGTAGACGGCTACACCGTGACGCCTCGTGGCCAATACGACCTGACCGACCCCGTGAACGCAAGCTTTGAAGTTGAATCACCTTGGGACGGATCTAGCGGCCCCGTCGTTTTAAACAACACAAGCACAGGAGCAGAAGATTATTTATGGAACATGGGCGATGGAGAATCATACAATGAATTCGAACCTTTACACAGCTATTTAGAATCAGGAAATTTTACAATATCCTTGTCCGCCTTTAGTTTGGATGGAAACTGTAGCTCTCAGTCGACTTTTGAGATTGTCTCTACATGGGTAGGCCTCGAAGAAATAGATGCTCAAAACCTTCAAGTGTATCCTAACCCAACGTCGGGGAGCCTGATGCTTTCGTCAGAACGGATGATCTTAAGCTGGGAGGTTATTGACGCGCAGGGCAGAATTGTTGCGGGCGAAGGCTTCACGAACATGCGCCAGGTCGCAATAAACACTTTCGACTTGAAGCCTGGACTCTATACCCTCAACGTAAGCACAGGTACAGGTAAAGAGGCGCTGCGCTTTATTCGAAATTAACAGATACCTCCGAAAACCGAAAGGAGTATGAGGAGGTCCTCCACGGTAACGGACCCGTCGTAATTGGCATCACCGGGACATGGTGATGACCAGATGTCTGAAACAAGGTCTTCAGCATCGCTGTAGCCGTTTTGATCGGTGTCGTAAAGAAGCGGACTCGTCATAAAAAGAGAAACCTCAATTCCATCCGTAAGCCCATCTCCATCCGTGTCTTGTATAAGCGGGTCAGTGTTTGTGATCAGGAGCTCTTGCTCATCGATTAACCCGTCTAGATCAGCATCTGAGCACGCGTCCCCCAGCCCATCGAGGTTGAAGTCAGCCTGGTCGGAGTTTGAAAGATTTGGGCAATTGTCGGCCACATCAATAATTCCGTCGGAGTCGGAGTCGGTTTGCGAAACACCCCCCATAAGGGCAAGGTCAGCGATAACAATGAAATGGTCAGACGCATCTAGGTCATCGTTTGCCAGAAGCCCATACTGCTCTAGCCGAGCAGCAGAAAGGTCAGATGTTTGGAGTGAGTATTGGCGCAGAACGTTTACCACGGCGTCCGAAACGATGATATAATCAAGTTTTCCAGGCATGTAGGCAGACCCATCATTCCGCCACGTATAATCCATTGCTCTGTCCGACAAGCGCGCATCTAACTCGACCATTGATGAGCCGTCCCAATCAGGCGAAAAGTCAACACCAAACTGGTCATTGTCATAAATGTCTCCTGTTTTTAAGGTATTTATAGAGCCAGACAGTCCGACCATATTTAAATCTCCTCCATAAACTATAGGGCTGCCAGGAGGAATGTCAATGGCGCCACCCACAGTCATGGCGTCGCGCTGGAATGCCATATACTCATCTGCCTGTTGCTGTCTCAAGGCATCTCCGTTACAACATTTTAAATGAGAACTTGTAAATAACAGAGGCACCCCCCAAACGCTTTCAGTACTGATTACACCAGGCATCTGTCGATCTATGGAAGGATATATTGAGGCAATGGGAAAGCGGCTTGCGATCATTAAATCGTAATCATCTTTAATGACCTGCCAACCAGTCCCAGCAAGGGGGAGCCAATCATCAAGCAGACCCGCTACAAATGAAGCAGAGACGTCATCAACTTCTGAAAAACCGATGATGTCTGGTTGAGTTGCCAGCAGAATGCGTTCGATGGAGTTTTGAGCACCAGCTTGATCTAGACGTCTGTTGACATTCCAAAAGGCCACCCTTATTTCAGTGCCGACCACCTTCTCTAGGGGTGTGGGATCGACGGAGTAATTGAAACTGGTAAGAGCGTGAACTCCTCCTCCTGAAGGGATTTCTGCTCCCGACGAACTTTCATGCCAAACAAACTTAAGGTCTCCATCTGCCAGATTCACCAAGGATCTGTCGAGGGCAAGTTCAAACTCAAATGCACTGTAGGTGGGCGATATATGGAGCCCCAAACTGTTAATTTCAGGACCAGATGGATTGCCGCTACTTGAAAATAAAGTCGCGCTACGCGATGGCAGGTCAATGACCAATTCTGCCCCGAGCCCCAACCCTTGATAATTGCTTCCAGTTGTGGGGTCATTGTCGAAATCGAGCACCAATTGAATGCTGTTTGGAAGGGTAAACTCGTCCAAAGCCACTTCGTTTGTCGTTTTGATATAGAAGTAAACCCACTCGCTTGTATGTGAAATCGCAACCTTGTTGATGTTGCCACCACCAATAGACGAAGTCCAGCTTTGGGCAGTCGACCAATCTTCGAAATTGTTATTTAAGGTAATCGGGCTTTGTGCTGACAATGAGCAAGATATGACCAAAAAACAGGCCATCAGTGGTGTGGAAATAGAAAAATTCATTTTTTAAGTTACGAATAAATCAGAGGCAATACGGTCTCCAATCAGCCACTTGGCTTCTGGAATACGAAAAACCGTTCCTGTATTTTGTGAAACCTGAACCAACCCGCCTTCGAGAGTCCACTTGTTAAAAAGCGCATGATTAAGTTTTGCGGGGTTGTATCCCCAGCGCTTTTCTAATGCCTCGAAATTGACGCCAGACGCAGTTCTGAGACCCGTCATTAACGATTCGTTGCAGCGGTCTCGATCTGACAGGAACTCTTCAGTAACCGGAAGCTCCTCTGCGTTTAATGCAGAGATATATTTGGGGTTGTTTGAGACCACGGCATATCTTTTGTTTCCAATAAATCCGTGTGCCCCAGCACCGAGACCCAAATAGGGCTCTCCAGACCAGTACCCCGTGTTGTGGATGGCCCTCCCAGATTTCCCGCGCGCCCAATTTGAGACTTCATAGTGATCGAATCCCGCAGAATTGGCAGCGTCAGATATATATCTGTAATCTTTCTCGATCCTTTCGTCAGGCATCTCTGTTTCGAGTCCTTTGGCAACCCGATTCCCCAACACAGTTCGTGGCTCTACTGTAAGCGCATAGCAGCTAATGTGATCAATCGGAAGTCCGAGCGCGATATCCACGGTTTGTTCCCACGCCAAGTCAAATTGAGGCAGCCCGTAGATGAGATCTATAGAAATCCGCTTAAAACCAGCCGCCTGGGCAAGCGCGACAGCTGCTAACGCTTCTTTGCCACTGTGCTTTCTGTTCATCCACTTGAGCTGGGAGTCGCAAAACGACTGCACGCCTATACTTAAGCGATTGAAGCCAGCATTTCTCCACCCCTCTAAAGCTTCCTGCGTGACATCCTCTGGATTGACTTCAATTGTCGTTTCAAGAAAAGCGTTGGTTTTAAAAGACGCAGAAATGGCTGACACAACTGCTTTTAAAGAATCACTCGAAAGCACAGACGGTGTTCCTCCGCCAAAATAGAGTGTTTGGTATTCCAGATTGCTCCAATCTGGGTTTTTGGACCTTAACTCAACGTCTTTGAGCAGGGCTTCTACATAGGAATCCACTTTTAAGAGAGATGTAGAAAAGTGAAAATCACAGTAGTGACAAGCTGTGCGACAAAACGGAACGTGAACGTAGATTCCTGACATGTGTGCAAGGTCGGTGTGAACAGGGTTATCTTCGCATTATGGCTATGGAAATTCGTTGGGAAAATAAAACGTTAGAAGTATGTACACAAACACCCCCACATTGGGAGTGGACGCGTTTGTCGGAAGGGACGTTTCGAGTAACGATCCAAGGGAAGAGCTATAAAGTAGAAGCGATTGACGGTCCCGACGCTCTGGGCAATATGACAGTGAGAGTTGCAGGAATAGAGCGAGAAGTCAAAATACTCAACGAAAGAGCCCTGCTGTTAGATAAAATGGGCATGTTTTCGGGAGACACAAAAGCCGAATTACAATTGTGCGCACCCATGCCTGGAAAGGTGCTGAGCGTCAAAGTTTCGCCGGGACAATCCGTTAATCCAGGAGATGCCTTGTTGGTTCTAGAGGCGATGAAGATGGAGAATGTCATCAAATCTGCTGTTGAGGGAGTGATAGAAGATGTCCCCGCTAAACCAGGAATGGCTGTTGAAAAAGGAGAGTTGCTGGTCGCTTTTGAGGCCTAAATGATTTCATAACTTTCGGGTATGCTAAATAAGCGAACAATTCCGTTGAGGAGTATGTATAAATCGACTGCTGTCGCACTTCTTTGTGCGCTTTCTGTTACACATTTACCGGGCAAGCTTTTAGCCCAAACCTGTGACAACCCTATAGAGATATGTGGAAACGAGCCGACGACCATTATGGACTTTACGGACGTGGACTTCACAGGACAGGCCATCGACTCCTGTGTTCTCGGAAACTTTATGACCGTGATCGGTTTTCACACGACCTACCTAAACAGCAATGAAGGCGTCACGATTTCTATGAGTGGCGTAGCGTGTGCGGGCACGTTTCTGAGCGCAATTGTTGTAGAGCCAAATGTTTTAGATCCATGTAACACTTCTCTGTATACTGCCGTTTCGAATTGTGAAGGTTCGTCAGAGGACTTTACGTTTACGACATCGGATCTTTTTGTAAATACGGACTATTTAATTTTGGTGTCAATTGACACTGAGTCGTTTCCCTCGACATGTGGGTTTGTGATTGAAGCGTATGGTGAGCCGCTTTCGATAGAGGCTTGTTGTCCCGCAAACATAGATTATCTGGAATCTACAACGCTTGAGGTACTGGGAGGTGATGGGGGGTTGGGATATGTTTGGTCTCCAGGCGAAACAGTGGACAATCCCACAGCGTACTCCGTAGTCGCAACGCCCAATACCACCACATCTTATCAGGTGACAGGATTCGTTGAGCAATGTGAATACACAGATCAAGTCTTAGTGGTGGTGGGAACAGACATAGATGTTCCCAATGCGTTTTCTCCAAATGACGATGGTATTAATGATTATTGGAAGATCACAGGTTTGTCATCCTATACTCGATCCAAGCTTACGCTCTACGACAGGTGGGGTCAAGAAGTCTTTAGAAGCATTGCATACCCTCAAGCTTGGAACGGAAAGAGGCGCTCAAATCAGGTTCCAGCGGGAACATATTACTACGTTATTGAATTAAATGAGCCGGGGGTGGAATTGGATCCAATCACGGGAAATGTTGCGATAATAAGATGAGACATACCCTCCTTTTTCTCTCGCTGACAGCACTGACCACCTTCGCTGCAAACGCCCAACAAATCCCCGTGAGATCAAATTATATTTTGTCTCAATTCCAAGACCATGTTGCGGCTGCAGGAAATAAGCCCTGTCTTGATATGCGGATGGCTTTTCGGAGTCAGTGGTCTGGTTTTGAAGGCGCGCCAACGTATTCTTTTGCAAGCCTTTCAGGTCGCATTGGGGAATCGGAGAGGAGTATACATGGGGTAGGAGGACGGATAGAAACGGACGAGGCAGGCCCATGGGGAACAACCGCCCTGTCACTTGGCTATGCCTATAAAATCCAACTTACAAATGGAGGAAGATTAAGCGCTGGTCTTTCCTTGGGGGTTGTGCAGCACCGACTCAGTACTGGCCGATTGGATTTTCCAGACATCGAGGTTGCCAATGACCCAGCGGTTTCTGGCGCGACACAATTCTTATTCCCCACAATCGATGCAGGGCTTTGGTATGAAGACGCACGGAGCTATTTGGGCATTACCATGATTAATGCAACGGGTGCAGAGCTGTCAAACATGACGCTAGGAACCCAAACATCTCGACATGTTGTCACGACCGCAGGGACCTCAATTGACCTTGATGGCCGGTTTGTTTTCAGACCTTCAGCGAGTATGCGCGTTGTCTCGGGCTTGGCGCCTTCTCTTGATGTGACCTGTAGCGTAGCGTACAACAACATGCTATCTGTGGGAGTAGGTTATAGGAATCAGTCCGCATTAATTGCCCACCTACAGCTCGCGGTACTCGAATATGTCACAGTAGGATACGCGTATGATTTCGGTTTGTCTGACATTCGAATTGCCGCCGCAAGTTCTCACGAGGTCACCCTTGCCTTTAGTGCGTGCGATAGGGGTGAATCAAAACGAGCAAAGCATTGCGCTGCATACGATTAAGAAAAGGTCAGCATGCAAACGAGAGTAATAAAATCACGATGGAAAACCGCACTTCTGGCTTCGGCGGCGGTGATCGTAGGTGCGACGCTTTGGTACGCAAGCTCTCTGACACAACGCGTCAGGGTAGAGGAACGGGCCAAGGTCAAGGTGTGGTCTGAAGCGATTCTACAAAGGAGCAGTCTGGTGGCATATACAGAGGTTTTATTCAAAGAGCTTGAGGCGGATGAGAGGAAAAAAGCCGATCGATTGGCGGATGCATATCGAATCATCGACAGCCCTCCCTCAGGAATGGATTTGACATTTGTCACAGACTATCTGTGGTCGAACAAGACCGTTCCAGTGCTTATTTATGATAACGCAGGCAACAAACTCTACGACATCAACCTCGACCCGTCGATTTCTAATTACGACAGTTTGCGAACCAAGATGTCCTCCAGGTTTGACCCCATTTACTTTGAAGAGGTGGGCCAAACAGTGTATTATGATGAAAGCCTCCGGTTAAAGGAGCTGAAAACTGCGATGGCAGAGCTTATTTCTTCCTTCGTTTCAGAGACGATTCTCAACAGCGCATCCGTGCCTGTCATCATGACGGATGCAACCAAGACGGTGGTCTTGAACTCAAAGGGAATTCCTCAATCGGTCCTAGATTCTCCCGAAATCCTCAGCGCTCGGCTCTCTAAAATGTCGTCAGCAAATGAACCTATTAAAGTAAATATTCCCAATGAGGGAAGTCGCTTTATCTTTTTTGAGGACAGCGTAGTCCTGACTTCGATGCAGTACTATCCGATCATACAGCTTATTCTCATCGCGGCATTTCTCCTGACAGCCTATCTCGTTTTCAGCAGCTCTAAGCGGGCAGAACAGAACCGGGTTTGGGTTGGTATGGCAAAAGAAACAGCACACCAGCTCGGCACCCCTATAAGTTCACTTATGGCCTGGGTGGACCTTCTTAAGGAGGCAAAAGAGGTAGACCAAACCATGCTTGTCGAAATGGACAAAGATGTTAAACGCCTCCATACAGTAACAGACAGGTTTAGTAAAATCGGATCCCAACCGAAACTAGAACCCGGTGACTTGGGCCTTTCGGTCACACAGACTTTGGGCTATATGAAGCCGCGCATAAGTAAGAAAGTGGCGCTCAATCTATTTGGCGTGGAGAAAGATCAAGAAATGATTATTGCGTTATTTAACCCCGCTTTATTTAGCTGGGTTCTAGAAAACCTCATCCGAAACGCTGTAGACGCGATGGAGGGTGTGGGTGTCATTAACGTTGTTATTTCTCAAACGGGAGATGATGTTATAATTGACATTGAAGACTCTGGAAAAGGTATTTCTCGTGCCGACATGAGAGATGTTTTCTCTCCGGGATTTACAACGAAAAACAGAGGGTGGGGCTTGGGACTTTCTCTCGTAAAACGAATTGTAGAGGACTACCACGGAGGCCGCATCACGCTGCTTAAATCGGAAGTAGGGGTGGGCACGACATTCAGAATTAAACTCTCAGCATAATTTATTCAGGGTGAAAAAGAAAATTGCGGTACTCGGAACAGGGCGATCAGGCACGAATTTTTTTGCCGCGGTTTTACATGAACTGGGACACGATGTTCAGCACGAGAAATTCGGCTCCGACGGGATTGCTTCGTGGTGTTTGGTGGCCGACTGCAACGATGCGGTGTATGGACCAGGGGGCGGACAATTAGATTCGGATTTTATTGTGGGACACCAACTGCGCAACCCCTTGAAAGCGATCGGTTCATTGACGACGTTCAACCGATCGAGCTGGCGTTTTATTTCCGAAAATTCACCGGCAATTGAAAAAATGCCCCGCAAGATTATGCATCGCGCGATGCGACATTGGTTGGATTGGAACGAACGGGCAGGAGAGAAGGCGCAATTTGTCTGGCGTCTGGAAGATCTACAAAACGGTGCGCCGGAGATTTTGGAGGCATTGGGTTGGGGGGTAAGTGTCGAAGACTGGAAATCTGCCTATGACAGAGCCAAGCATGGCGCAAATACGGGATCTTCTCGCACGTCGAATGCGATTTTCAACCCCAAGGTGGGACCGGTGACGCAGTGGAGGCGATTTAAGCACACGAACAGATCGGCGCCTCTGAGTTGGGAAGACCTCAACGGTATCGACTCGGCCCTCACCGCTGAAATCAGGGCTTATTCGGAGCGCCAAGGGTATCCATCAACCGCGAGTGAGAACGCATGAAGGTCTCACTTTTAAGCAAAATCCTCCCCGAGTCGCTACGTGTGCCCTTGGTTATTTGGCTTAGAAAAAAAGGAATCTCTACGGCAGTTCAATCAATTCTTTACGCACGAGAAGCGCGATCCCTCAAAAGAACCCATGCAGCGTCTTCAATCCTCTCCGAAGCGGAGCGATCAAAAATGAAGGTCCTCGTCGTGTGTGCCCACTTCAACCACACCCGATTCCTCCCAGACTGCGTCTCGAGCATTATCAGCTCAACCCACACAAACTGGGAGCTTGTGATCGTTGATGACCGCAGCACCGAGGCGGGCGCCATTCAATCAGTCGAAGACCAAACATTGCGCGACCCCCGCATCCAAGCGATTCAACTGAAAGAAAATTCTGGCGCATATGTCGCGCGCAACACAGGGATTTCAGTAGCCAGCCCAGACTGGACGCACGTCACTTTCATCGACCCCGATGACGTCGCTGAGCCGAATTGGTTTGAGCATGTGCTCTCTGTTTTTCAAGGCCGAGAAGGTTCCGTACGCCCTTTTTTACAACGCTACGATGTGAACCTAAAACAACCCCTTCACGCATATTTCGGGCACTGTCCGACCCTCCATTCGCGATTTGCATGGGAACGCGCGGGCGGATTCCTACCCATGAGACGGTCTGGCGATTCGGAAATGACACTCCGGCTTTCGCACCTCGCAAAGGATGGTCTCACCTCCGTTTTTAAAAGCTGGGAGCGCACCTTAAAATGCCGTCACATCACAGGAAGCGCAACACATCAAGACTTAACCTCACGAAAAGTGTGGCTTGAAAAAAGAGACGCGGAACTCTCCACAATGTCAGTCTCTGCAATGAAAATTTCGCGCCCAGAAGTTGCACTCTGGGAAAAATGTGGCGAATAGGCTAAAAACCACCTACTCTAGATTACTTTTGTTGTCCCCATTTGCCCGAATGGCGGAACTGGTAGACGCGCACGACTCAAACTCGTGTTCCGAAAGGAGTGTGGGTTCGATTCCCACTTCGGGTACAATAAGGGAGACACTTGAAAGAGCGTCTCTCTTTTTTGTTTTTAAGACGCTGTTAGGAATTGATTTCACCGGCCCGCTTTTATACATAAAATAATAATTTGTATCTTGTAAGTCTTAAACCAAGACTATGAGATATTTAATCACAATTGTTATCGCTGCTTTAAGCTTAAACGCTGTTGGACAGACTAACCCAAATTACAATCCTGACTATGACGCCAATGGTTCTATATCCGTTAACGATCTTCTTGGATTTCTTTCAATATTTGGAGATACTTGGGATTCTGGGGATGTGATTCTGGGGTGTACATATTCCAATGCAACCGATTACAATCCTTTAGCAACCATGGATGATGGTAGTTGTACTTTTCTTCCTGACTGCGCTGGCGACGAGTGCGGCGTTTGTGGCGGAAGTGGGATTGCAGATGGCGCTTGTGATTGTGACGGGAACGTACTGGACGAGTGTGGAGTTTGTGGAGGAGATAATTCAACTTGTACTGACTGTTGTGGTGTTCCTAACGGAAACGGATCTACTTGTGACGGAGCTTGTGGCGCTTGTGGCGACGATACTTCTTGTTTAGACGATTGTGGTGTTCCTAACGGAGATAATTCAACATGTTTAGACGAATGTGGTGTTCCTAACGGAAACAATTCTTGCTTAGACGAGTGTGGCGTTCCAAACGGAGACAATTCAACCTGTGCAGATGACTGTGGTGTTCCAAACGGAGATAATTCTTGCTTAGATGATTGTGGTGTTCCAAACGGAGATAATTCAACATGTTTAGACGAATGTGGTGTTCCTAACGGTGACAATTCTTGCTTAGACGAGTGTGGCGTTCCAAACGGAGATAATTCAACCTGTGCAGATGACTGTGGTGTTCCAAACGGAGATAATTCTTGCTTAGACGAGTGTGGTGTTCCAAACGGAGACAATTCAACTTGTTTACCGGGATGTGGAGATGGTATAATGCACGGGGGCTACAACTACTCAACTGTTCAAATCGGGGGTCAGTGTTGGTTCTCCGAGAATTGCCGTTACTTGCCAAGCGTTTCACTCCCACATGAAGGCTCAAATTACAATCCTTACTACTACGTAGGCGGCTTCTACGGCTATGATGTAGAAGCGGCTAAGTCCACGTCGTACTACGAGACCTACGGCGTTCTATACAATTGGCCTGCAGTGATGGCTGAGGGCATTTGTCCAAGTGGTTGGCATATCCCTTCAGATGGGGAGTTCACTCAGCTAACTGACTTCTTAGGAGGATATGGTGTAGCCGGAGGTAAGATGAAAGAAGCTGGATATGACCATTGGCTTTCGCCTAATACAGGAGCTACTAATTCAAGCGGTTGGACTGGTTTACCAGGCGTCTACCGCTACTCCGGTGGTTTCTCAAGCAACGCTGAAGAATTGGGGACCTGGTGGTCTACTTCAGAGTTCGGTTCCGAAACGTTGAAGAGCCTTGATCGTAATCTGTACTACAACAACGACGGTATCGGCCAAAGCGCCAACAATCGATACTACGGCTTTTCTGCTCGTTGCTTGCGAAATTCTACAGATGACTGTGGTGTTCCAAACGGAGATAATTCTTGCTTAGACGAGTGTGGTGTGCCTAACGGAGATAATTCAACATGTCTAGATGAATGTGGTGTTCCTAACGGTGACAATTCAACTTGTCTTGACTGTTGTGGTGTTGTAAACGGAGACGGCACATCATGTGACGGAGCTTGTGGCGCTTGTGGCGACGATACTTCTTGTTTAGACGATTGTGGTGTTCCAAACGGAGACAACTCAACTTGTGCTGACTGTTGTGGAGTTGCTAATGGAGACGGATCTACCTGTGACGGAACTTGTGGACCATGTAACGATAATACTTCTTGCTTAGACGATTGTGATGTTCCTAACGGAGATAACTCTACGTGTGGTTGTGATGGCGTTCCAAATTATGTGATTTCACACGATGGCTATAACTACAGCACAGTCCAAATCGGCGACCAATGTTGGTTTGCGGAGAACTGTCGCTACCTCCCAAATGTATCCCCGAGTTCGTCATTTTCAGAGACAACCCCTTACTATTATGTTTACGATTATCAAGGAACTGATGTTGCAGCTGCTCAAGCAACGATTAACTACGAGACCTACGGAGTCCTTTACAATTGGCCCGCGATTATGACAGAGGATATTTGTCCAAGTGCGTGGCACGTTCCGTCAGATGAAGAGTTCACTCAGTTAACTGACTACTTAGGAGGAAACGCTGTCGCAGGTGCTGCTATGAAATCAGCTACTGCCTGGGACGGTACTAATTCAAGCGGCTTCAACGGTCTTCCTGCTGGTATCGCCTACTCTGGTGATTTCGGCTTCAGTGGCAGCAACAGTTACTGGTGGAGTTCTTCAGCTTCGGGCAGTGCAGATGCTTGGTTCAGACTTTTGGTCAACAATAACGACGGTATCTTGCGGGCAGATGCCGGTCTAATCACCGGCTACTCTGCTCGTTGCGTCCGGGATTAATCAATGAAAGAACTTGTGCATCTTTGAATAATACCTGTATTTCACCTGTTATTTACAGGGATCACTGTATTTGACTGTTATTATCAGTGAATACCCACCTGACTATTCTATTGCATTCTATTGTTATTATCAATAGAAATTGAAAATCAAGCTACTCTCAATTACTGTAGTTCTATTCTTACTATGCATATCGTTTAAGGCTCAATCTCTTGCTAACGCTAAACCATTGCCCTCACAGCTCAATATACCTTGCTGTATAAGGGTCTCCTTTAAAGAGCAGAGTTCATCTACATTTTCATAAAAAGAGTTCGAGGTAGGTAGCGTTAGGGGTACAATAAGGGAGACACTTGAAAGAGCGTCTCTCTTTTTTGTTTTTAGACGCTTTTCGGGATTGATTACACCGGCTCACTTTGTATACATAAAATAATATTTGTATCTTTTAGTCTTAAACACAAGACTTTGAAAACTTTATTTTCACTTGCCCTAATAGGCCTTAGCTTTTCTTTCTCTGCTCAAGAGGCGGTCACATACCCGTATAATCCAGACGGAGACGGTGATGGTTATATTTCATTAAACGATCTTTTGGATCTTTTGTCTTCCTACGGGCTGTCATTTGAGCCCCAAGAACATATTTGCGGAATGCCGATTCAGTACAAGGGTGTTTCTTACCAAACGACTCTTATCGGAACACAATGTTGGTTTGCGGAGAACTTAGCAGCCGAAGAATTTTTGAATAGCGACGAGATCCCACTGGAAACATCTAATTCAGATTGGCTTGATGCTGGAACCACTGCGCTTCCCGCAAGAAGTCACCCCCATACCCTAAGCGTGGATGATTTGGGATATCTCTACAATTGGTATGCAGTTTCTGACAATCGAGGACTCTGCCCAGCGGGGTGGAGTGTGCCTTCAAGCAGTCAGTTTTTAGTTTTGAAAGAGCGAGCAGGTGGCAACGAATATTCAGCATTGGCTTTGAAGGATGATGATTGGGGATACAATTCATGTGGCTTTGCAGCAAAGCAAGGATTCGTTCGAGATCTCTTTGGCTCTTTTCCACCAGGGGAAGGCGGTTTTTGGTCTCGATCAATAGGATGGAGCCAATACACGAATATGTACAGTTCCAAGTACATGAGAATCCCTCCCGCGGGTGCTCAAGGAGTTGGAATTACAGAGCAACATAATGGGATGGGATTCTACGTCCGTTGTATAAAAGACTAATCTTTCTCAATAAGCAAATCCTGTAAAGCGAGCGCTCTTCTACATTTTCATAAAAAGAGTTCGAGGGTGTTAGCGTTAGGGGTACAAAATTTAAAAGATCCGCCAGATAAGGCGGCTTTTTTGTTCCCAAAAAAACCCCCCTCGAGATAAAATCTTAAGGGGGGGGGTTAAATTCGAGCTTATAATTTAAGCCTAGGAAAAATTACAAAATCAGGTAATTAATCTAGTCTGTTGGCATCGTATTCTGCGCTGCCTAATCCTAGAATTGGAAAAAAGACAACAGGTATGAGAATTAAACCAGCGGTAAAGCCTCCGCCTTTACCGTAAGCTACAGAAAGCCTGTGGTAAACAATTAAATAAACGACAATATTAACAACAGGAATTATTAGAAGTAAAATCCACCAGATTGGTTTCTTTACGATCTCTAACAAGACGATCATATTATAAATAGGCACGATACACGCCCATCCAGGTTGCCCCGCTTTTGAGTAAATCTTCCAAACCGAAGCAATCAATAAGACAAGAAACGCCAAATACACCAGCACTCCAATTGCACCAGCACCCACTATAAGTTCTTCCATAATAAATAATTTAAAATTCTCTACTCGTAAGGTTTTTCGATTTCACCCCGTTTTTTAAAGTGGGATCTAGACTCCACTGTATTCCTTTTTTAAAGGATTAATAATAAGGTTTTTTGTTGTTTTACAACTTTGATTAATGTTTACACTCCAAAATGTAACAGCAATATACACCCCCCCGCACCCTTTTTTTAAGAAATTTTGTGAGTTATGAATCTCAATCGGTTAATTTCTAGGACAACAATAGGCCTCTGCCAACCTGTCCCGTTTTTTTATTCTTTTTTTATCTTCAACAAATCGGAATAAACTTTGGCGAAATTTCCCTCCAACTTCTTCGCTTCACGTACTGATGGATTGCTGGCTGTTAGTGTCATTAGCAATTGAGCAGGGCTGACTTTCAGAATAGAAGCCATAGAGAACCATCGAAATCCCACGCCTATAGTGGTATCTATATTTCGTGCCTGATGCCAGAAAAACGGGGGGTTGTATAAAACGTCACCAGGCTCAAGTATAACCGTCCACCCATCTGCTTTCCGGAAATTCCCCTCAGGTTTTTCGCCACTTGCTCGACTCCTAAAAAACACAGATCTGTCAACAAGTGGTTCAAGCAACGGAGAGTTGTTAGTGCTGTAAATCCACCATTGTTTTCTTCCATGAACCTGAACAAAAAGGTTAGATCCAATGGCACAGTGCATGGATGTCGATGTACCCGCACCTCCCATAAACAATTGGTGCTTTACTCCTTTTGCCCCTTTATTTGCAGCGGACATCAACCAGTCCACATCAAAGTCCTTTAAAAGCTCTGGATGTTGATCCAACAGAGGTAAAAATCTTGCATAGTCTTTGCCACCGTTCTTCATGGCGTTCACAAAACCTGAGAGAGAAACAGTTTTTGTATATTTTTCTTTCGGGGACTCTCTGCTTTCGATGGCTCCATCGAATAGTATTACGGGATCTTCAGGGTATTGTTCTGCAAAAAAATCGGGGCTCCATTTTTTATAAAGCGGCCAAGACGCAGCCGCATTTTTCAGCACTACAGGCTGCGATTTTTTCCGATAGTTTTTAATAAATTCATCAACGTCCATGCCTTCAATGACAGGGACAGGAATATGATTTTCTCCGTTTTCCCCTAGTTCTCCAAGCCCATCAGGTATTTTTTCCGACAAAGAAGCACTGAGTTTCTTCCTTAATTTTTTCACTTTTTTATTTGAAGCGAAAAAATGTTCTGCGAGCCACAACATCGTGTAACGATAACGGTCGTACCGTGTGATTTTATCATTCATATTTACAATGTATTGATAAAGATCTCTAAACGGAATTTTTGTTATCCTCGACGCATCAGTAATCACGATTAAATTACTAACATCCTCCGAGATTAATCGAGCTGAACGAGGTGACTCGAAGGTCACCAACCTACTTAAACAAAACAAGCGCGCGCCGCAATATTGTCTTTCGTTTTTGTACTTTACCATTTATACCTTAAAAACATGAAAAATCCTTTACTAGTACTCACGCTCATGTTCTCGGCACTAATAATTACTGCACAAGATTATTCTGTCGATCGATTTATAGGCGACGATGATGACTATTGGTCAGGCGCTACAGAATATACATTTCTCTATCCAGGTGATAATCTAGATGGGCCATATACAATCCCATTCGACTGGTATTTCTATGGAGAGCTGGTTTCTCAATATAAAATCGCCCATGATGGATATATCACCTTTGCGAATACAAATGGACCATCAGTCGGGTCAAACACAAGTCTTCCAGACCCCGGAGGACCTAACAATGCGATCTACGCACTGTGGGACGAATTTGGTCCTGATGCTGTAATTTCTATGAAAACATACGGGGAATCACCTACAAGAGTTCATACGATAACTTGGGCAAGTATGGGTGCAGGTTGGGATGGTCCTACTGTAAATATCAAACTTTATGAGAGTTGTGGAGATTTTGAAGTAGTTCTCAATGATGGAACCACTGCTTCATGTACTGTCGGATGTGAGAATGCTGACGGGTCATCAGGAACACAAGTTAACGGCAGTCCAAATTATACACCTATTGACCCTGGCTACAGTTCAGCCAATTATGAAGTAAATAGATTCACCTGGGATGGACCTGTTTTAAACGACGCCTCCTTGATAGGTGTGAGAATAGAAAACCATCTTTCTAATGGTAACCACGTTCTAACAGGAGTAGTAAGGAATGAAGGCGTTTCTCTTCTTGATTCGTATAATATAAACTACACTTTAAATGACGGTCCAGTACAAACTACTTTAGTGGAAGAAGCTGATACAATCTGGACTGGAGACTTTGCTGTTGTAATTACTACTGTGGATTGGGCTGAAGAAATATCCTGGGACATTACAAATAGCGCAGGTGATATTCTCGCGTTTGGTTCAGGATACGCTGATGGAAATGAGTATACGATTCCAGTATGTATTCCTGCTGGGAATTGTACTTTCAACTGGTACGACTCATATGGAGATGGTTGGAACGGTTGTGGGTATGAAGTTCTAGATAACGCAGGAAACCTTCTCACTTCAGGAACCCCTGTGGATTATTCTGGTTATGGCTCTACAGCTTTCACTTCTGCGGGCTCGTCATGTGATTGGTACATCCAATCTCTGATCAAAAACTCAAAGAAATCATTTTGGACACACGAAGTGCCAATTAATATTTCCTCTTCCTCAGACAGCTACGAACTCAAGATGTGGGTAAGTGATGTCAATGGCACTTTAGACGAGATGAGTTGTAACGACACCCTTGTAGAGTATATAACAGGCTTCTCAAACAACTCTGCATATAAGAAAACATTAATTGAAGAGTGGACAGGAACATGGTGTGGATACTGCATAGATGGCTCTGTAGTCATGGACAACCTCGAAGCTCAATACGGTGATGATATCGTACCTGTGGTTATCCACGATGGTGATCCCATGGAGATGGATGATAATTTTCGATACGCCTTTACAGCTACAGCTTATCCTAGCGCAACAATAGATAGAGTAGATTTCGAAGGTGACTATAAATATATTTCTGAAGAGCTAGGTCGCGGGGCTTGGGGTGGAGCGATTTCTCAACAGCAGTCTTCATTCACTCCAGTGGATATTGAAATGGAATTCGAATACAACCAAGACACCCGAGTAGTCAACGGAACCGTAAACCTTAATTACACGGATAATTCAGCAGGGGACGCAAGAATAGTACTTATGGTTATTGAGGATAATATGTCTGGGACAGGTTCAGATTGGGCTCAGGCAAATAATTATAACGACACCCCTGGGCACCCTTATTATCAAGCTGGAGGATCCGTTCAGGGATTTATACATCGACACGTTCTCCGGGATTATATAGAAGCCGATT
>Ga0315320_10000643_pt1 | contig 28707 bp, 36 predicted proteins | sample M140m21515metaG_FD_203458 | JGI IMG/M metagenome (GOLD analysis project Ga0315320, IMG submission 203458) | Ammonia-oxidizing marine archaeal communities from Monterey Bay, California, United States - M1 40m 21515 | ecosystem: Environmental > Aquatic > Marine > Coastal | place: USA: California... | reverse complement strand
GGGTATGTGATGTTGGCTGTGTAGCTGTTTGCAATAGCCACATCTATGCGGATCTCTGGAAGTATCCCACCATCAGAAACGGCTGTTGATAATTTGCTGGGTGTTGGGTTTCCGTATGCGCCAGTTTTCGTTGTCTGAATTACACACTTTGCCGCCACATTTCCGACGATATCCACATTATTTGCAAGAGCTGGTGAAGCCAGTGCTAGGATCGGTATTAAATATTTCATATTAACCTCACTTGTTGTACTGCATGTCTACCATTTTTTCATGCTTCAGTTGTTGTGCCAAATTAGCCCTTAATGCTCTTTTGTTATCTGGCATTTGTTTTTCACTCAATTTATATTTGTCCTCATATATACCACCATTAATAGTAGAATTATAGTAGGGCTGAATATTAGTTTGCAAATTTATAATATTTATCATTTCGCCCTGCTGGTATTCTTGGAACATAGTTAAAGCATTTTGAGAAGACATTAAGCCTAATTCTATTTTTGTTGGCTTATCATCATTTTCGTCGTCCTCAGATATTTCGGCTTCATCTGGGTATTCGTATTCCTCAGCCTCAATTGTGCCAATTACCGCATCATCTTCTAGCGCGTTATAAACTTCAACTACAGGCACTTTTGGTATTGGCTTCTTGTACCCAGCGCAACTTGGGTTAAGCTGTGGATCATAACATTCGTCAACGCGAAATGTATATACAACTGTGGCATTCTTAACAGTTCCCTCGCCTTCCACTGTGATAGACCCATCGCCCCAATTTTCCAATGGAATATTATTTAATGGAAATGACTTCGTGATTGTATTTGATGGAACGCCTGACCAATCGTCAGTCTCCTTAAATAAGTAACCATCGCCGCCAAAGTTTAGATTACCCACTGTGACTTTCATATCTGCGTCTGTTTCTTTTTCTGTAGTGTATCTGTAGATTAGGCCATTTATATCTACACCACCAATTGATGGCAAAACAGATGACATACCCCAGCTTAAACCATTTTTGGCGGCATTTGTACTCGCCCAATAGCTGTATGGGTCGGCGTTAGAGTAAGAGTAGTAGGAACAAAGTGCTAATGATAACACCAAGCCCAACTTTTGTTTCTGCGTCTTCATCAAACATTCTTTCTACTAGATTTTTTTGGTCTTCACTTATTCTAGCTTCTACTGCCCTCATCTCCCATTCAAGCCTAGCCTCATCCCCTATTTTTCCATCCACCGGGCAATAAGTGCCGGCGTTTTTCATTGCCAATTTGACCCGATCATCGCCGCAGAGCAAGGCGACTGAAGCTACCTTCATGCCGGTGTCATATAATAACCGGGCGGCTCGGAGGCGTTCACAATTTAAGTCTTTTACAGTTTTGCCAGCAGAGATACCTAATATCTGCGTTTGTACTGCGCCTGAGATCCCCACGACACATAAATCAGATCCGCTTGTGCTAACTTGTGGTGAAATTGCAGATGGTGGTGGGCTATTAATTGTTGTATCCATAGACCCACTGGAATTTATATTGGTATTCGTATTTATTGTGTCATCTTCAGCATAAGCAAAACTGCCAAAAACAATGAAAAATCCAATTATTAGTAAACGTAGCATTTTACTTCCGTTCTAGTATGCGATCCATCTTTGCGTCGATCAAATCTAGCCTGCCGAACAATCTATTCATTGACGCACTATTGTCAGATTTCGTCACATATTCCTCTCGCGTTCTGTTCAACAGAATTTGTAATCTGTTCAACTCTAAAACATATCCGCGTAAAACAAAACCCACAAACGCCAATGCGAATGTGAGCGTGCCACTCCATAGGTCTGCCATTTCCATCAATACGCACCTTCCCAAACGCGCAATGACTTAAACTCATTGCTCATTAATTTTTTCTTCAGCACTTCTTTAACTGCATGTGTATCAGTCCATTCAACGCCAGCCTCTTTTAACCAGACGCCAAGCAGTGCCATATCGACATTACCAACGTGTTTGTAATCTGTGCCAAAGCTATTATCAGTGACTTCTCGCGCATGTGCGGCGTCTTCTAGCATTTGATTTGCATTATGTGTTCTCTTGATAATTAACTTATCATCATCAACGTACATATTTTCATTAATTTTATTTGATAAACCAGACATTTTATGCTCTCTTAGATTTCTTGCCTACGCACTTCCAGCGCTTACGTGATAAATTTAATGGGCTATTTGGATTTTTAGCCGCCTTTGGTGATCTTTTCTTTTGACCAGCAGATCTAGCACAATAGGCGTCACCTTTTTTTGTGCCAGCTCTTACTCTCGGCTTACCATCACTTGCAAGGCCAGCTTGTCCGTAGCTAATTTTTCTTCCATTAACTACTTTTACTTTCGCTTTGCCTGCTCTTGGTTTTGCCATTATTTCTTTTCCCATGCCTCGTTAATATCAGGGGTACTTGGATCATCAGCTTTTAATGTCCCATTGGAATTTCTTGCGCGTTTTAAAATTGATTTTTTAGCGACTTTTTTTGGCTTTTCCTCAACACTATCCAAAATTGTAATTACGTGCGGCCTAAGTTTAATGATCTTTGCAACTTCATCGTCAGGTAAGGTTGTAACCTCGCCTTTTTCAATGCGACCATTACTGCAATTTAATTTAATAGAGTTAACTTTAACTTTTTTCATTTTATTCTCCCATTAATGGATTATGGGGCGACCAGAGCCGCCCCAAATTGTTAGATTATGATGTTGTGTTATCAGCAATCATACCAGATGATTTCTCATTTTTAACGCAGAGCGTTAGTTCTGTCACAACTTGCCGGACGCTTGCGTCACCGGTTTTAGCTAACGCAACATTTTTAGTTCCACGAAGTACCGCAACCTCAAACATATTGTCTTGAGTAATGAATACATCACGTGATCTGTTCTCCCGGCTGGGTAGAAATTCTACAGATCCCCAAGGGGTTACGTACACCGCTAAACTTTTTATAACACGCTCATCGCCAGCTTGTACTGCACTACGCTGGTTGTTGTTACCAGTGAATGCTAACGCTTTGTTCATTTGGAACGCAGACAAGTAAACTGTGTCTGGCTTTCCGCCTTCTTCCCAAATTGACTGCATAACGTCGTCAAATTTAGCTTGCGTGAAAGCAGTTGGAGCGCCACTGTCAGTACGTGCATCTGTACCATCACCAGTTGGGTTTGCGCCAGAAGATGCAGATACAAAATTTACGTTTGTAAGCATCCAAGCTGGTAGACCAGCAAGTTCTCTGGCAGTAGTAGAATTACCAGCTACACGCGCATTATTGGCAAATAAAGCCTTTTCTATATCGAGCTTCTGCTCTTTCGCGACCTTGAGGACTTGATACGCAATTTCTGAGTTCCGGCCGGCCTTATCCAGACCTTCATCTGTGTCAGGTACTACAACGGCATTTTTGAAAATGTTTGTATAATTTCCAAGTCTCGTTGTTGCAGATCTCGCTTCAGCAGTAGTCACATCACCTTCGATGTGCGAATTCCCTGCGCTTGCACGAAGTGCATCTGTTTGCCATTCGACTAGAGTATTTCTAGCTGTTGTTTTTTTACACTTGGTGTAAAAGGGTGTTTCTTCCGGAGCAATGGAAGTAATAATATCACTCAACTGCTCCTTGATGCCCACTGCATCATAACTATCAAAAGTATTCGCCGCTTGTGCCATTTTTGTGTCCTTTCAGAGACTTAGAAGACTAACTTAATGTTAATCATTGTTTAACATCAGACTAATCGCATCTTCGATTGAGCCTGTTTTTGCAAGACGCTGTTGCGCCTTATTTCGCGCCACTTCTACACCGCTAGATTTTTGCTTTTTTGTGCCAGCCTTAACTACTGGGCGTGCCTTACCGCCCTTTGATTGCGTGGCCTTACGTTTAGAAACTAAGTTCCGCCATTTCCTAGCATCATTCAATGCGTCAATGTATCTGGCATCTACTACCATAGACATCTCTTGTTCGGAAAATCCATAAGCTACACCAGTGTCAGATAATGCTTTCTTTATTGCATCGCCTTTCTCTGGATCTGCTATTTCTGGAATACGTTCTATAAGTATTGCGGCCTGCTCTTGCAAATACGTTTGTTCCGCTTGCGCCTGAGCCTGCTGTTGTTGTAGTTCCTGTTGTTGCCGTTGCACTTGAACCTGATACATAGTTTGATCATATTCACTCTTCGCTTCATCGTAGATTATTTTGGCCTGCATATAACCTATGGGATCGTCAGAATAATGTTCCGAGTTTGGTTGCGTAGGTGGTGTCATACCATTCTTTTGTAACCTGTCAGCTAAATCTAAAGAAGATTGTATTTGCTTTGCTACTTCAGCTTCTTTTTGCTCAAATTCTTTTCGTATTTTCGCAATTTCTTGAAACCTATTGTTAATCGCCTTCTGCCCCGAAGCATCACGTTTTAGCTCTTCCAGTGTCCATTTTTCTTCAACACCATCAATCTTGACAGTGTAAAGCATTTCTTGGTCTGGCTCGGCATCTTCCGCCTCTGGTTCTTCGTAGTCGATTTCGCTATCATCTTCACTGGATAGCTCTTCAGTGTCATCTAAACCCTCGGCTTCAATAACAGCTTCGTCATCACTGACTTCCTGCCCTTCAGCTTCGTCTAAATTTTGTTCCTCAGCTTGTGCTTCTGGATTTTCAATTATGCTTTCTACAGCCTGTTCAAGTGTAGTCGATTCCATCGGTGCTACTTCCTTTGTTTATCAAGAATTACCTCTGCCGATATTGCGGCGTCGAGTGTAATTTCGATTTCGTTTAAAGCCCTCACTATTGAATGAGCTTCCTCACGCGCATCGACGTCTGATGCACTACTCTCCGCAAAAATCCTCATTTGATCTTCGCGAACATTCTCTACAAACTTTTTGAAAGCCGTATCGTTTTTTAAACGCTTGGCTTCCTCAGCTTCTAATCTAATTACTTGAGCCATTATGACATATTTCCTTGTGCTATGCCACCAATCATACGATTTTTATCTTGCTCGGCTTTTACTCTGGCGACGTCAACTTTTGTACCATATTCGCCGTAAATCTTGGCGGCGTCTACAAGTAAATCTTGCGCCATCTGGTCACGCTTTAAATCGTCAGCCTGAGCATTTTTCATCATATCCATTTGCAACTTGGCGGCATCCGCCTGCATCTTAGCTTGCACTTTCATTTGTTCTGCCTGCAAGAACGCGGCGTTTGGATCTGGCGCTTGACCTTGTGCCTCTTGAGCCGCCTGCTGTTGTTGTAGCATTTGCATCTCGATCTCTTCAGTAATTGGAGCAAAATACCTGTCAGCGTTGCGTATTCCGGCAACAGCCAACTGGTCAGCCAATGTGTTTCTGATGTTTGTCATCGACACTAAGCCGTTTTGTGCGCCGTATGTTTGATATACGAGCTGTTGCATTTGTAGGGCTTGGTTAAGTGCGATTGCTTTTTCTTCCTCTCTACCAGTGCCTAATCCAACATTAATCATAACATCCATTGAGCCATCCCAAACGCGAGGATCTACAGGAACAAATCTGCCGTTCATACGCATCATTTGCTCTTCATCAACATTCTTGTGGGTAATTCTCAACATTAACCCAAACAGGTCACGCATACCATCTGCGAGGTTTCTTACCATCACTTCAGTTTGACCAGCTCCAGCCTGTATTGTGGCCTGTACAGCCGCTTTAGTTGTTGACTGCATTGCATCTGGGTCTAACCCCATAGAGGCTCTGGATACGCCTGTTTTCGTCTCTACAAGGCTATCTAAGTAAGTTAATGCGCTTAATGTCTGGCCTGCAACAAATGGTACTGATAAATCCTGCACTTGACCCATTTGTTGCATTCTAACGATTGACCCAATTTCATTGTTAAGTAGGTCATCAATATTAACCCCCGGTGTCACTGCCATACGTGGGTTATTTGTCATTGCTACGTTATCTAAAATACCACGTAAAATTGATGTTGCCGCGTCCTGATCGTCCATAACAATCTCAGCTAGTGATCTGCCATAAAATGCATGTGGCTCAGGATCTATTTCAAATTTAGCAAATGGTGTTTCATCACATGGCTCAAAGTCCAAAACTTTATACTTTGTGCCGCCACAAGTTATCTTGTGTAATATAGGTATACCAGTGCCTTCAACATCAATTCTCATATATGCTTCAGTAATGGTAACATTCTTCATTGATGGGTCTGATGCACTTTCTTCTTTAAAATCTGCATCGTATCCACGCCTTGTATAATCTTCCTCAGATGAGACAACGCCACCACCTTCTAGGCTGTTAAGATCCATTACTATATCTTTGTCAAAGCCCATCGCAATCACATCGCCAGCTCTCATCTCTGTTCTGTGAGCTACCACATATGCGTCCTCAATTGTCCTAGCATCTCTGCTGATGAAAAATTCCTCTGGTGGAACACTCTGTATACACAATTCGCCTTTTTCACTTTGTCGGCTGATCTTTGCGCTGTGAATAGGCATTTCGACTTCCGTACCCATTGGATCTATCTCAATGCTCATTTCCATCGAATGTTCCAGCACTTGCACATTTTCATCATCAATTAGGTATGTGTATTCCTCATCAGACAAATCAGTATATGTATGTATTTCAGCCTCTGGATATGTCATCCAATATGCCTTCACAATACCTTGCTTCTTTACAAGGGCATCTTGGAACGCATCATTAATTACGCGATAACCATTTAGTCTGGTAAATTCGTGGTGCATAAATTCTGTAGCTTGGTCTGCCATAGGCACGTCTTCTGCGCCTCGTGGTATGTATTCAACTGGTTTTGCAGTGCTTAGGAATATACGCATTAAACTTGGCTTTACAGCCCTTATTGTGTCACGCACTTTTGTTGCAACAACTTTGCTCCTGCCATCTTCGTGACCTAAATCAACTTCGCCATCGTAGTATTCTTGCGCCCTGATCCTTTCATCCATTATCTCCCCTTCGACAAAAGATACAGCGTCATCAACAGCATTAGAAACTATGCCTTCAATTTCAGTCATTGTTTTAGGTTTTAGTTCCATGTCTTTTCCTTAATATCTTTCAATTCCAGCAGGCACAGCGCGAGCGCCTGCCACATTTGATATTCTAGCTAAATTCGTGTCTATGAAAGTTTTTAGATTAGCTAAACCACGTTCATCTTTTAGTATAGATTTTACATACGCGGCGTCATTAGATAGAAGTACATCAACAACCTTACCGCGATCAGCTTCACTTAGCGCTGGTGCAGATTTTTTCATGTAAGTCTGTAATGCGTTTGCAAATCCGCGTGGAGAAAACTGCCCTGCAAGTCCACTCATTACAAGGCCAAATAGTGCTGTATCTCCACCTTGTCTACTCATAGCCGCGTCAGTTCCAGCAGTTGGGCTACCAGATAAGACTTTACCAGATGCATACTGACTGTCAGCCGCAATCCCTATTTTGTTTAAGATTTCGTCTAAGTCCTCTTCTGGATATAAGGCTCGAAGTATCATGCCTTCCTTAGTTGTTTCATCTCTTAATTTATTCATTAATGTATTTCTTTGAGTGCTGGTAACTGCATTTCTCAAACTAGACATATAGCCAGACCTAAATGCCTTAACAGCATCGTCACCTTTTTTCTTTATGTCGCCAAATATTACTGGCACTTCATCAGCACGTTTTCCGATAATGTCTATACCTTCACTATATGCATCTCTAATCACTCTGCGATTTTTTGCTCCAAGTCTAACCTCTGGCAAATCAGGCGCATCTAGGTCAATTGCATCAGTGAGCTTTTGCTGTACAGATTTTTGTGCGATTGCTAATTCGTTTTCGCCAGATCTAAAGTTTTGCCCAACTGTGTCTCTTATCTGCCTTCTAATACCTTCCACTTGAGATATAGTAAGTGGCGAGGCAAAACTAACACTGCCATCTTTTTTAACTGTAAGTTTATTTCCGCTTATGTTCAATATTTGCTTCAAGCTGTCAGCCGCGCTAGGCACAAGTTTAATGACATCTTCAACTTCCCTCATTAGCCCAGCAGTTGCGTCCACAGTTTCAAATTGCTTATATGCCTTAGCTTCTGTGATTTTACCTTCATCAACAGTTTCTTTCATAGCTCTAGTTATATTAGGATCATCAAATTGAGATGTGTTGGCCTGCAATTCCTTGATAGCTTTATTACGCAATGTTGTTGGCCTATCCCCTAGTATATCACTTATGTCCTTTGCAGGCTTACCACCCTGCCCATAATAACCCCTGACTTCCATAACTAAATCAGCGTTTTCAGCCATAATTCTACCAGACGCAATGTCTTCTAAAACTTCATCTACCGATTTACCTGTCGATCTAACAAGTCTTTGTAATTCCATCTCCGCCAAAGATCCGACGCTCTGGCCTTTTTTCTGTCTAATTTTATCAATAACTTTATTGGCAATTCCACCAATTACACCACTAGCAAACTTTAGAGCTGGGGCGGCAATGCCACCGCCAATAGACGCTGGGGCGGCGTTAAACATGCGCTCGTTAAATCCACCTTCACCAGTATTGAAACCATAAACTGCACCAGCTCCTACGCCTGCACCAGCCGCGCCTTTGTAAGTTTGTGGCGTGGTTGTGCCTATTACACTTGCTATCGCCTGCCTGTATTTTGGCTGTAAACTAGCGGCAACATAATTTTTCATACCAGCGTTACCCTTACCCTTTGTGGCAATCGCTGTTAGTATAGCTGGTATAGATGCACCAGCCATTTCATACCCAAGTGACGATTTAGGGTACGCCTTATTGTATTCATCGAGTGACTTTCTTATTTGCATTAGAGCTGTATCGTAATCTTGACCGGGTAGTAACGACCTTAACGCGGCCTCCATTTCATCAGCGCCGCCAAGAGTAACACCTTGAGCCATAGTCCTAATTCTCTCTTTAGGCTCTCCAGCCGCCATCATAGCCTTGTAATCTTCAATCGCTTTTAACTGATCTGGTGTCATAAAATTATCCTATTGCATAAATGGAGCGCGTTGCGTTGGTGTCATACTGTTCCAATCACTCTGGGTCATACCTGTTTCTTGTGTAAAGTTTTCTGGCATTGGTGGAACGACTTCACCACTTGCAACGCCAACTTTTTGATTAAAGTTTTCAAATGGGGATGGTCTAGCATAAAGTGCATCATAAACATCTGCAATTGTAAATTCCGTTGGGTTTCTTCTATGCTTTTGTATAACTTCTGTTGCCATTGCGTCATATTCCGCAATACCACGCATTGTTTGTATAATTAATGCATTACCAGCTCTTGTATTTATAAGTCTAGGCAATGACTGCTTAAATAATGCCAAATCAGCATCAGACATCGGGCCGGAGCCAGCTTGCCTTTGCTCCGGAACCATACTGTTTATCAGAGCTACCGCCGCCTCTATATCTCCTGAACCTTCAGTTTTAATTCCAAAACTACCAGCTAAGTTTTTAAAATATCCCACAGCGCCTGTATCTGCATTTGCAAGTAAAGTTTCTAATCTGTTTATTTTGTTTAAATTTCCTCTAGCCTTTAATCCAGCATCTGCAACTTCCCCTAACGTAGTCGCATCGACTTTAGCAAAAGTGCCACTATCTCCGCCAGTGTTTAAGTTAACATTTGTTCCAGACTGCACTTGAGCCAATGCCTCTTCGTGGCTTAAACCTAATGATTTGAAATACTCATAATTTTTCATTTGGGTAGTTCTAGTATCTTTAGGCTTTGTAAGTAAAACATTAGCCGCCTGAGCTGGCGTAATAGCTCCAGAAAGCAACATATCAGCTATATCTTGCCTGCCAGCCTTTATAAGCATTTCCACAGTTTTGTTTTTATTGCCATCTTTAATTCGTTGCGCTCCACGCGCCCTAATTGCATCTCCAGATCTTAACTCAGGTAAAATTAATGCGTCTAATGCTTGTGCAAAATTTTCGTACCCAGATAATCCAGTAGAGCTAGATCTTGTGTTCATACGATCAAGTATACCAGCTAACCCAGATTTAGGCTGTTGCATTTGCTGTTGCGCCTGCATTTGCATTCGTGGGTCAACTTGAGCTTGTTGTTTTAGCATTGGATATTTTTGTTCCATTGATAATTCTTGAGCTGTTTTTATTTTTGGAAAGCCAATCATTACTTATTACCTCCGGGGAACATTGATGCGCCTAGTTGTAGATAATTAAATAATCCGGGTTGCATCGAGTTTGTTGTAGTGGATTGATTAGGTGTTGCACCTAGAGCCGCCAGTGGCGCAGAAAGAGCCGCAGTAGGTGAACCAGAATACCCTGCATATTGTGCCTTAGCCGCATCAATAAGCGCCTGTTGCATCCCCTGTTGGAGAATACCTTGCTGTGCCTGTTGTTGCTGTATTGTTTGACCAGTATTAAACGCCTGCTGACCCAATTGACCCATTTGGTTTGCCGCGCTCAATTGTGCATTTCTATTTGCCATTTGGTTAGAAACATTTTGCTGTTGTGCCGCCATTAAATTATTAGATAAATATTGATTAGCACCAGTTCTAGCCGCCGCATTTTGAGCTTGTATGTTTTGCAATCTAGCAATGTTTGCCGCCTGTGCCGCCTGAGCTGATGTTGCACCAAACTGAGAAGCCGCCGTTTGCTGACCTATGTCAAATTGTCTATTTTGCAGTGCCTGATTAAAGCCCTGTTGCCTTAATCCAGCAACTGAGTTTAACGCCTGATTTGCAAAGTTTTTGCGTGTTTCTGCTTCAGCTATTCCATGTCGAGATCCACCAAACGCATTAGCTTGTGTCGCCTGAGCGCCCATCTGGTTAAGTGACATCTCCTGAGCCTTACCAATATCGGTTAATGTATTCTGCACGACTTGGTTTTCGTATGGGTTTTGATATGCAGATAAATCTGATCCTGCAATTTGCCCTGCGTTGTATCCGAAGCCCTGCTGATTACCCACAGATGACTGCATAGCTGGGTTGTATCCAGTTGCCTGTATTTGTGCTGGTTGGTAACTGTATGCCGCCTGAGTGCCTTGCATGGCCTGTTGTAGCCCACCAGCCGCCGCTTGATTTACATTAAAACCGCCTTGAGGGGCAGTATTATTTACGGCCTGTGCTGGCATGGGTGGCGAAACGCTAGGCGCTGGGTTATTGCCAGACATAGTATTCATCACGCTTGTCTCTAATGCCGAACCCATCGGCCTCACTTGTCCACCACCAGCCATATTATATATCCTTCTTTACTAAGCCAATTGCAAAGAATTGCGCTGTTCTCGCCGCAAAATGTATTGCGCCTTTTACTGTGCGTTTCTTGCCATTGGCAAATGCGATGTAATCTTTAAACTCGCCGTAATGCTCGCGAGCCTTGCCCTGCTCAATCTTCTTTTGACCTAAATACCTGTAGCCACGTCTGATAGCTTCGCCCCACCATTTTCCATGCAGTGCATTTACACACCACACAATTGCCTCGCGCTTATCTTTGGTAGAGAACCCTCCAGAATTTACAGCGTGAGTTGCAATTACACATGAGCCACGATCTGAGCTATTTGCACTTTTACTGCTTGAATTTGAGGTAGCATTTGCTTTTGCGTCATCAACATCCACACTGCCAACAGGCATTCCACTTGATTTAGATGTCCAATTTCCACTGGTACTGTTCCAATATGTGTCAGTCATATCAGTGCCAGTTGGTATTTCTGTTCTTTCATTGCCAAATCTATCATAGTTCATATTGCGACCCAAACCACTTTCGTTGAAGTCGCCATACCCATCGCCGCCTGTTTTCCCACCAGAAACCCCAGACGCATAAACCTGATTGCTAACCGCATCCTTAACGTCATATGGCTCATACTTACCAGTTCCGAATACCTTACTAACTAAACTGTCGTCTTGTCCGGGGTTTGCTCTTATATACGCAATCTCTTCTGGCGTTGTCGCACTTCCAGCAACTACAGTATTTATTAAACCAGCTCCGGGGATAAACGATGGTATTCTCCTACCATAAGAATTTGCCATGTCCTCATATTCAGCCGCAGTAGGTGCTACAAAGCCTTGTCCACCAATACCATCTTCATTATCATTTCTGTTTATTCCACCTAAATCACCAGAAACTGGTGCAGGCGCAGGAGCTGTGGGATTATAATTAGTACCATAACCAGAGTTTGATCCATAATCTCCATAAGTTGGCTGGTATTGTCCTGCAATTCCGCCTGCTGGTGCTGACATCGGCTGGTTGTAATATGCGCTGTCTACGCCATAATCTGTAGTATTAACTAGTGGCGCATCCAGCATACCACGACCCATTAAAGATCCACCGGGTCTACCTTGAAATTCTGCTGTGGCATCAAACCCAGCATTTGGGTTAACAAAAAAGCTATCGATTAAACCAGCCTGAGCTGGTCTTAAATAATTTAGCGTGTCAACGCTATCTTGAAACATTGGAGCTGAAGAATAGCCAGTTATGCCATCCGCATATACATTCGGCCTTCCCATATTACCCATAATGTCAGTGCCACTTGTGGGCGTAGCCATACCAAAAGCATTTGCAGTATCTGCCGTATTTTGGAAGGATGCCTGTTGCATTGGGTTAAATGCCGCAACATCAGCGCCATAATATGGCGTGTAGCCTACGCGAGATATATCGTCAGCTTTTGCTAAGTTTGCCCTAGCCGCATTTTCAATATAATCTGGTATTGTAATTTGTGAAGTGGTTGAACCACCTTTGCCGCCTGACATTATGTTAGCTCCTTAATATACGACGAATGAAGCTGATCCCAGCCATGATCCGATAGTGGTTTTTTCCATCCAGCACGACCAGTCATCGTCAATGCAGAACACCCTTGAGCTTTTGCCCAATTAATTACGTCAGTGTGCATATCCATTATTTGATCCAACTCGCCGCCCCCAAGAAAAATATTTAAATGCTTCAAATTAGGATATAACACAATTTCTGACACGATGCACCCCCTCGGTGTAGGCCAAAGTTGCATTGTGCCAGACTTAATCCCTTCAACTACATGAATAAAATCGTGAGTACCGCCAGAATACTCTAATGCGGCCTCGATCCATTCCCTGCAATTTTCGATTAATTCATCAATTACCATGAACCACCTGTCAATGTTACGCGCTTCCAAATGTGAGCTGACCCATCGTGAGCCGCAGTGCATACATAAATATATGATGCATCCCAAGATATTAATCCAGCCTTATCGCCAGCTACACCCACACTAGATGCAGGGATTGCATTCTTTAATATAATTTCACGAAAAGCGCCTGATCTACTTATAACTGGATATAGGTTTACCCTGTCCCACATCATTGTGCCATTTTCGGATGCACTTTCCTCGCCGTTCTGCTGAACCAATGTAGACCGAGTTTGTGATAAATGCTGAACAAGCCTTCGACCCCACGTACGCCAATCGTTGCCGATAACGTCTGGGGCTTTTTGTTGTTGCTCGCTCATCTCGCCCCACCAGCCGTAACATTAAGTCTATTTATACCGACACGCCAATCACCTAATGAATTTGCGTCTATTCTTAATTTAACTTGCCTGCCCGTAAATCGCAGAGATGTTGGATTGGACATAGAGAATGCGCCATAGGATCGTTCAGTTCCATTTGGATAGAACCTTGTCTTAAATGTGACTGTCACGTCGCCCTGCGTCTTCTCGTCTGGGATCATTTCAGTGACAGACATTACACTTTCGCCAGTGCCTAGCGCAATTGATCCGCTTTCAGCAAATGGTGTAAGTGAGCCATAATCAAATCCGACCTCATGCTCGTATAACTTGTTGTTTTCTGCGCTTGCCCATATTGGCTGTCGATATGTACCCATATCATAACCAGCAGTTCTGCCTAGTTCACCAATATACCAAGTATTCTCAACGTAATTATAAACGCAATATCTGTCATTTTCTGTAGATGAGCCAGAAGGATAGAACCAGAATATCTCGCCGTATGTGCTGTTAGTCACTGCAAAAGTTTTTGATATTTGCGCTCGGTTTATATCTGAGAAGACATAATCTGATATTTCGCTTTCAATTTGTTGCACTGCGCCGCCTGCATATGCATAGAATGAGTGATTGCCCATCCAAAACGCGCCCCTATCAACTGATGCTATGGCTTTGTTCGCAATTAATCCGCAACTAGCCCCCACACGCTCAATACCATAAACATATGGCGCTCCAATGTAATTGGCTACATGGGCGTCCATGCTTGTTAATATTAAAGTTTGGCCTTGCACTCGTATGCCAGCCATAATTCTGCCACTTGTGTTTAATTCTAAATCACCAGCTTCATTTGTTGCGGCTGGCGTCCATGTGGAGCTATCTTCCCTGTCACACCATTGCACCTTACGTTGATTTCCGCCTGCACCTAATGCGAACAAAAATCTTTCTTCAGTTACAACTATACTTTCATTGTTAATTGGAGCATTTGACAATACTGCGGCTGGTGTAGAGTTATTTATTTGCCACTCGTAAATTTTTCCATCATCTTCATTGCAGGCGACAAGGTATTCGCCCCATGTATCTAGCGACCAAGTTGTTGCAGGCTGTATTCGCGCTGTATCTGGGCGAGCCACGCCGTAGGCATACTGCCCAAAGTAACTACCCCCATATCCTGTAAATGCCTCGGCGTCTTCACGACCACTTACTAAACCAGTTGGCGTTATATCGTGACGAACACCTTGGGATGTCCAGCTATAAAGTTTATTATATGTACCACCAACAATGTAGCGATCTTGGTCATTTGCGATCCAAGTAATTAATCCACGAATTTTAGCATTAGCCGCCGTGTCTGATCTAGTACGCCAGCCACCCATCGGGCGCATTGTGCCATCAACCCAGCGGATTAAGTTAGCGTCACGCCATCGACCTGACGCTTGTAATTCAGTGCCGTTGCGGTAAATGCCAGCAGGGATGTCTAATGGTATTAGTGGCATGTTTACCTCATTGGTCTAAGTTACTGTGACTATAACATATTTTTACACTTATTAACAATATACCTTTATGTTGGTTTAGTAGGCCAAATATCACCATTTGGAAAATCTTCGTGGTCTGGCAAGTCTCTTAATGCTTGACGATATGTTCTTTGCGCTTCTGTCATTGTGCGGTCTGATGCCGCCCACCAATCCGTTTCTGCTAAAAAGGCATCTCTATATTTACGAATTTGCGCTTCGGCTTCTGCTTGTGTTGTCATAAATTTTATCCCTTCTATGAAATTGTCATAGTATTAATTGTAATACTTGCCGTATTGGCGCTATAAACCATATGGGAATTACCCATATTCCAACTGTAAACATCTGAACCCCATATAACAAATCTGTCGTTTGGACTTACAGACATTAAAAAAGTTTTACCTGATGCTGGTAGTGTCGTTTGTGTATTCCAAGGCGCACTTGGCTGAAAGAAAGCTGTAGATTTATTAGTAGAAGTATTTTTCACACCAAATAGTAACAAATCACCCCAATAGCCTTGTCTCATACTGAAGGTGTTAGGACTGGGTAGATTATAAATAATTTCTACTACGCCAGCCGCAGTAACCGCAGGCGTTGTAACTATTTCATAAATTGATGAGGGAGTACCAGTTACTTCTTTGTTCAATGCATTGCCAAAAATGGCTGTGCTTACATTATACCCATCACTAGGTTTAGTCCAAGTGCTTGAATTTCGATGAACCACAGGCGAAAAGTTTATCGTCCCACCGCCAGCCGATGCAGAAGTAATACCAGTAATATGACCATATGTATCTAAAGTAATATCTTGTATAAAGTTTGAGCCAGAGTTATTTACAGAGCCTTGTGAAGATGTGTCGTCGTGACTAATGCTAATTGTAGCGTTTCCACTTTGGTTTGCTGTGAATGTACCACTACCACCAAGTGCGCCTGTACCTTGTACTGTTAGTGTGCCATTATTAACTGACACAGTTCCAGTACCTACAGATGTAACGTGTCCATATGTGTCAAAGTTAATATCTTGAATGAATGTATTACCACTATTGTCACTGTTACTAACACTGCTTGTATCACTGTGACTTAGCGTTACGTCGCCAGTACCGCCGCCTGACAAACCAGAGCCAGCAGTAATTGTTTGGTCATTTTTAGCGTTAGCTTCAATGCCATCTAGCTTAGTGCCATCAGCCGCAACATCACGACCATCAACTGTACCGCCCACTGTAATATTGCCAGTTGCGCCCACTGTTGTAAATGCGCCTGTAGACGCAGAGTTTGCACCAATTGGCGTACCATCAATCGATCCAGAATTAATATCAATACCAGTGACAGGCGTCGTACCATCTAAAAGATTATCGACGTTATCTAAGTTGGTATTTATCTTTGTACCCCAAGTATCCTCGGATGCACCGACTTCTGGCTTTACCAGACCATATGTAGTTGTTGTAGTATCTGCCATGTTAAACTCCTATAGTTGGCCTTGCGACCTAATATCATTCAGCGATGTATGTGAAAGACGCAAGTTAGGCGCTGTCTGAATAGTGCCACAAAAATGCTTTAATTGCAACATCATGCGGCTGTCCATATTTCTGTTACTTTTGGTATTGTTTCCCACTTCTCAATTGCATTGCAAGTTACTGTCGTTGACGCAGATGTTGCCCCAGCGAATGACATAACTTTATTGCACGTCGCAGTGACAGATGAGGTTGTAGTTATTGTTGCGCCAGACTGATTAACATCAGACCCAATAGACGCCGTACTTGATACGCCAACAACATTGTTTGACGCAACTTCACGCACACGTTCCATGCCTGACGTGCTTGTTGCAGATGTGGCTATTGTCGATCCAGTGCTTTGCACTCTATTAGATGTGGCAGTAGCACTTGATGCCATCGCAATGGTTGACGAGCCAACAACGTCAAATACAAATGTAGCTCCGCCAGATAATGTTGATGACGACGTTGCGCTTGCATTTCTATCACGCCCAGCAGATGCAGTCGTGCCTGACGCTGTGATTACAATTGATCCACTTAGCCTAGCGCGTATAGCAGAAGAGGCTGTAGCTGATACAGAAACAACTGCACCAGCTCCATCAGTGACAAATCCATCTAGCCCAAAATTATATGAGCCGTATGTGCTTTGTCCAAATCCACCACGATATTCAGCCATCTATTAATCTAACGTAATATCAAGATCGCCTGCTGGTAATCTAAATACATCACCAGTATCAATTGCTTTGCTTGTCGTTAGAGCCGCGTATGCTATTAAATTACCGCCAGAAGCCGCATCAAATACGCCAACATGCGTAACTGTTCCATAGCCTGCTGTAGCTGTGGGATATTCGACAGATGCAGAATTTGATGCAGTGTTGCCAGATACAGTAAATGCAACCGACTGACGTGCATATGCACCACCTGTTACTTCAGTACCACCACCAGTATCACTTGGTGCGGCTGTGTATAATGCAATGTGCCACGCAGTAGGGCGTGTCACTGATGATGTAGTAAACACATAGTTTAATACTCTTGTTTCGAAATCGTTTGAAAAACTCATTTTAATATGCCCTTATTTTCATGCGACGACCAGAGCCGCCATATTTAGTTTGATCGCTGACTGCATTAATTGCGTCAACAGCGCTTTGATACAAAGCCGCCCAAGTCGTAATTCGAGCGTCTTCTTTTAAATATGGGGCTGAGTGTACCAAAGCTCCATACAAATAAGCATCTGGATATTCTCCCAGAAGCCAATTAGTTGTATTACTGTCAGATAATGCTGGGATCTTCTGATAGTAATATAATTCCGCATCGTAAACGCCATCTGGCGCTGGATGCACTTGTAACTCGCCAGCAGTCATTGCGTAGTATCTTGGATGGCCTGACACGTTGCCACCTCTTTGTTGCCTGTCTAGTAATTCTGCCTGCGATATTAATTCTAATGGGTTTGTATTTCCACTCGTAACATGAAAGCGGATAGGCTCTAACATATCGGCTGGGATCGCGCTGTATTTTGTGTCAATCTCAGCAGTGGATCTAGTTTCCATTTTCCAGTGGCGCAACTTGCGGTTTAAGTCAGTTTCAGCCAAAGTTATAAATGTGCTAGACACAGAAGCAAGATCATCGCGATTTAAAAAATCTGCGAGTGTCGTCTTTAACTCTGAGTATGTTGTTATTGGCATTGGTTAGCCCCTAGTTTTATTTCTATATATCATATTTATTAGTAAGATAGTAGCCCACGTCTTTTGTTTTCTAAATATGTACTAATGTCGTCAACTTTTTTCTGGTCAATTTCTGTCCTGATGTATGGAGACAGCATAAACGACCTTTGATCTCCTGCTGGTGCTATTCCTAACTGTCGCCTCTTATCAAAAAACTCAGTCCATAACATTTCACCCGGGATACTATCTCCTAGTCCGCCAAGATAGTTTCCTTCAACTTGAGTGTCATATGATTTGTGCTGTACTCTGTTGCCCAATTTATCGGGTGTAATTAAATCTCCGCCAGTGGCTTCCCCTATATACAAACCTGATGCAAATGGGTCTGCCTTTTGCAATCTCTTATCTGTTATTGCCGCCCTAGCTATTCCAGCCATTGGGAAACCTTCTTGGACAAGAAAGTCCTTATCAATATTTTGCCAAAGTTCTCGGCGTTTTGTCCCTGACATATCTGTGTATAAATATTCGCGAGTTTTAGGGTTTAAAATGCCCGGCCACTTAGGATCAATTTTATCTTTTACAAAATCATCATATTTCTTAGCGCCAGCTTTTGTAATTTTAGAAAAATCAATCATATTCATCATTGTGTCAGCCATGTGGTGTGAAAAGTCACCAGATTGACCACCCATTGATGTAAATATTTTTAATGGCTTCGTGCCTTCTTTTTTAATAATTTCATTAATAAGTGTATTTTTATCTTTAATTGCGCTATATTCAGATGCCCCTAAACCAGTATTTGTTTGTCTCATAAAATCACCGCCACCCATCATATCTACAGGACGCTCAAATTTCATGTCTCCCACACCAGTTAAAAGACCGCCACCATAAGTTCTGTCCCAATAAGCTGGTATAGCAACTCTTCCTTGGAAATCAGATATATCTACAATTTTTTCTGGCTCTAACAAACCTTTGGTGGGAACAAATGTTCTTTCCAAATTTTCTACATAATCTGGGAGCTTAACATTAGAAAGTTTTGCTGGATCTAATTCTTTTTTTGTAGCTTTTGGTCTTAATTTAACATTAGCAAATGTAGATCCCATTGCGCTTGGATCAACCTCAATGCGGTCAGCTACATCAAGTAAACCTCTTGCGCCTTTTTTAATGCCAGACGCTAATGCGTCACCAAGCCCGGGTACTAAACCAACTAAAGATGCGCCTCCTAAAGCTATAACTAATCCATAGTTAGGCTTTGGCTTTTGTAGCTCGTCGTAAATTTCCTTAGCCGCCATAGCATCACCAATGATAGGCGTGGCTTCAGCCACAAACTTTGCGGCGTCCATTGCCGTAATGCCTTGGTATGGTGTAGCTGTCCTCTTTCCAGAGAAACTCATTGGCCTTTGTTGATCAAGCAGTCCCATTAAAAATTCCATCTAGCATTTGTTGTATTCTAGGTGACATTTCCCTGCTAGGCGTGCTTGCTTCATTTGTTGCGTTATACAGCGCCATTAATTCAGACAGGCCATCTGGGTTAAGCATAATTCTCTTATAATCTTCTGGCTCGTTATTCATCTTATATTCCAGTAGCTCTATAAACCCCTGCTTATTTGCAAGATTAGATCCTTGGATTATGCGAATTACTTCTGCTGGTAAAATCATGCTACGCACTATTTCGCCACCTGTACCATCTGCGCGTCTAGCTGTTGTGCCTTGTGGCATCTGATTAGGGAACGACGTGATGGGATCATTGCCAGCAAAATTGGCTTGGCCTAACGTGCCGTAGCTTGTCTTTTCGCCGATACGATCCATTGCGGATGTGCCATCCATATTGCTTAATAATCCGCCGCGATATTCAAACTGGTCATTAGGCGTCAGGAAATTAGCCACACGCTCCGCAAAGCTATTGCGCCTGTTACGCTTACCCTCATCAATTTGGTTGAGAAAGTTTAGTATGCCCCTATTTATATTTGCCATACTTACCCTTAGTGCATACACCTTTAGCAGAACATCCTGATGGCGTGGCGCAACCCTTGCATGTTTTCATGGTAAAACCTTTTTGCTATATATTATGCGACCATATCACAATTCATCTATTGACGCCAGTATGTTACGCATTCTTTCTGAGAGCTTCCACTCGCCAGCTTTCCACCTCGCGGCGTGCTGTGCATCCTGCAAAGATAAACCGCGTTGCACATACTGCCTTATCCACTTAGCCATCAATAAATTTTTCATCTTAGGTGACAAATTTAAAAATTTTTTTTTCATGCAATTCCCTTTAAATTGCGCTTGATAGATTTATTCCAATTATTGTTATTGCCAGACAAAGCAGTCACAGCGTCTGATGCCATTGTTAGGCAAAGTGCATCTGCAAGATCTGGCGACTTTAGGCCACGTTTTCGCATTGCGTCCTTACTTTCGGCCTTCATCTTGCCCGACGATGTAAATGCGTATCGTATGCCAGTTAATTCCGCAACAAGCTGGTCATCTTTAGGTATTTTGCAGGATCTATCTTCTAACCAGCCTTTTGTCTTAAACCACAACTCACTTCGTAAATTCATATAAGTTTTACCCATTGCTGGGGCTTCGCCAACATTAATCCCACGCACTGGCACACCCAGCTCACGTAATCTATCAACTACACCGCCGCCAACACCAATACTATCAACCAGTATTTCTTTAGGTCTTTGACTGCTAGGTAGCCCCTCATATTCTGCCATAACTCGACCCACAGTTTGCATTAAGTCTAATCCCTGCCACGCCTCAATATCTGTGACGACGTTGCCATACCTTTTGCAAAGCGCAGTTTTGTCAGTACCAAATCTTGCCACGTCTAAGCCCCATATTGGCCTTATCTCTGGCGTCATCTCAATATCTCGTTGTGTGGCGCTGTGAGCTAAATGAAATGGTATAATCGTGTCATCGTCTGCCATAGGAAATTCACCAAGCACACGTATTCGGAATGCATTGCTTTCTTCGCCATATCGCTCGCGCATTTCCTCGACAAACTCATCAGACACAAGTGGGCTATCGACGCACGACCAGCGCCTCGTCCACCAGCTCTTTGCCATTCTGGTTTGGCTTTCATAAAATGTGCCAGAGGATCTCGTCGGGTTTGATAGCAGTAATGTGGTTGCGCTGTGACCAGACATTGACCCAGCCGCCGCTTCAAAAACTTTCTCAGGCACACCAGATGCCTCATCAACTACCAATAAAACATTCTCTGAGTGTACACCAGCTAATGCCTCTGGCGTTTCTGCGCGTGACGTTCTAGCTGATATAAATGCCTCGGAAGCGGCTGACGTTAGTTCTACACGATCTGACTTAACAGTTAGCAATTGCTGTAGATGGGGTGGCAACTCATTAATCCATCGTTTTAGCTCGGCAAACAATGCGTCAAACAATTGGCTGGACGTGGGCGCTGTGACAACAACCTTATTTGGGAAACGCAGTAGGAGAAACCAAAGCATCGCCCAAGATGCCGACGTTGATTTTCCTGTACCATGCCCAGATCTGACAGACATTTTACGCTCGCCACTTGATATGGCCTCCAGAAATTCTGATTGATAATCGTATGGGTCTGCGCCTAGCACCTCTTTAACAAATAGCACTGGGTCATCTCGATAGCGTAAAACAAATTCTGTTAATGGGTTATCACTCATCTGATACATCCTCATAATCTGCGTCAATCGTCTTGGCTTCGCGTTCCAGATCTTCCTTATGGATAGCCGCCAAGTCAGAATTAACTTTGCGTAGGGCGTCTAGGTGCATATCGCCAACTGAGATATTCACGTTTGTCTGTGGCCTCGTGCCATATCTATCTTGGTTGTATGAGCTTGCCATAAATTTACGCCATTGCACCTTCTCTCTCGTGGCGGCTATTTCACTGCTTGTCGAGCCACCATCCAAATCATCCACCATTGTTAAGCCCTGTTCGACTAAAGCATCTGCGGCGTGGCGTCTGGCTTCGTTCATGGCCTTCTCATATTCTGGCACTTTATTCAGTGACGAGCCAAGGTATTGTCTGGAACATCCATATTCTACAGCCATTTTCGTCAAAGTATTGCCTGATGCGATTTGCTCAAACAGGTATTCAACTCCACCTTTCTTCTCGACATCTGAAAGGATCTTCCTGCGTAATGCCTTGCCAGCCATTAATATTCTCCAATTTTTTTAAATTTTACAATAGGTAAGCGTTATATTGCAAGGGGGTCTAAGGGGTCATTTGTGTGCGTGAAATTATACACACATACCCCCCATAAAAATCCAAGCGAGGGGGGGGTCATAAATTATCTAGTTTCATATAATTGGAACAACGCATAGCTTATAATAGCCTTATTTTACTGCAAAATAGGCTAACCTATTGATATCATTAGATATACTGCGGATTTAGCCTATAATATCCGATAATGTATATTATGTTAACTTTCATGATAGTCGAAACTGTTGACATAAGATTTGCTATTTGTTACGCGCTCACGCGCCTGCGACGACGCATCGATATGCTTTTCCTTAATTAATGCTACCAATATTAATGTAGTAATTTGCTTGTCTCCTCAGCGTGTTGATCATGTAATTCAATGAGAGCCTCTGCTAATGACTGTATGACAACCTCAGCCCCAACTACATGCAATCTATCTGTTATGAAGTCGCATAACATATCCAGCTCTTGATCATTCTCGTCAGTATTCCTGCAATGAAGATCTAATGTTAGTTTGATGTTAAAATCTGTCACGTCAATTAACCTTGTAATGTGACCGCGTAGCTAGGAAGAGGAGATTTGCTACGCGGTCTAGTCTAGTGGGAAACATGCTATAAATGCAAAAACAGCACGTTTGGAGGGAGGAGAACCCACTAGATATAGTATGCCTTATGAGAGGCGTTGTTTCAAGCCTATACAGCCTCATTTCCCAGCTCGTGAGCCAGCGCAAGGTATCCGCACCCATCAATCGAGCTATCAGCGTGAGATCCGTTGCGTAACCTCGCAACCTTTAACAGCGCCATCATGTTTGCCACATCAAACGCTGTGACATCCCTGCCAAGATAAGCGCTCCACATTTGCGCTATACATCCAAAGTTATCAGTCGCACTTCCGTACTGCCTCGCCCTATCACCATTGATCAGTTGATCAGCTCTGCCAAGCACCTCTGATCTCGTCATACTCTTATCACCCATATGTCTATCTCCTGTTTTGACATCGTTACCTTCGCTCGTCTCCTCGCTTGCCTGCAAGACCCACTTCGCCATACCTTTGTTCCTTTTTACTTAACCCCGATTTTACCTATCATACTATTCCCGAATAATAATATAATAATATAATATACCTATAGGTATATATTATTATTATTATTTAGGTTACCCGATAATAATTGTAATTATTATTATGCCTCATAAGTGTTTGATATTGTTAATAATAATAGTGTTTTTTGGCCAATTATTATCACCTATTTTACCTCACTTTTCCAAAGCTATCAGTGAACCATACGAACCCCTCATTTTGGACAATATGACCAGCAGATTGAAGGCCATTAATTGCCTGCTTATATATTTGAGGCGGATTTGCTACGCCAGCTATTTTGCCTAAGAAATGCTTTTTAATTTCTTCCTCTTCAATAATCCAGAATGTATTTGGCTCAGGCCAGCCAACGCCAGCACCATTAGACTTACCTATTCCCTCGCCTCTTAGTTGCTGGAAGCACGTCTTAAATAAGATCTGGTTTTTACCCCTAATAGATTTCTTTTCAGCGTCAGCCACATCATCTGGAGTTGCTGGAATGATGACGCAAGTCGTGACAGGATCACCATCCATGTCATTGCCCAGCTCGATCACCTTCAACTTGAAGTAAAACTTCTTTCCGCCTTCTAGATCCCTTTGCTTGGTAGCCAATGCAGTTCGCAGACCTGTCGCCTCGTCATAACTCAGCTCTATCTCAGTTTCCACAGCCGCACGCAATGAGCTATGACCACGAGCCTTTGCTTCCAGATTTTTACCTGAGTGATGTACCAGCATAAGATGAGCGCTCGTTGTAGCCCTGATCTTATCCACAGCAGATATCACAGCAGTTGCACTTGCAGGAGAATTTTCATCGCCAGCAGGCATTGATCGAGATAACGTATCCACGACAATCATTGCAATGTCGCCGTGTATCCTTTTAATCTCTTCGCATAGATCAACGATCTTATTCACGTCAACTTCACCATCCAGCAAATTGAGTGGCAATGGCCTCACAGCCAGCTTCACGTCTTTATGCTCTGGATACTGCTGTTTAAGCGCCACGATACGATTATGCGTGGTTGTGCCACCTTCGAGAGCCAAGAATAGCACGACGCCGCCCTTTACTTTATTTCCATGCCAATCTTGGCTCGCAGATACATGCCAAGCAATGTCCTGCACGAAAAACGATTTACCCACGTTTGATGCGCCGTAGACCATCGACAACTGACCCTGACCGAACCAGCCCTTCACTAAATAGCTCCTGTCGAGCTGTGCAACTGCATCATTAGGGAAGAACACCTGATCAAGCAGGCTCTTAATTTCCAGAGCCTTAGCCGTAGCCTCTTTACCACGATTGACCCACATATCAGAGAAATCCCAACCTTCGACATCAGGCACAACAGATTGCACATTGTGATCATTAACGCATCGATCAATGGCCTTCATTCCTGCCTCGTCGTTATCTCCAGCCACAATAATGCGTAAATTTGGACGTGCCTCGTAAAGCTCACCTATCACAGCAGTTAAATTACCAGCCGACAATGCAAACACTGTTGGCCTGCCTGTCGCCAGATGCACTGACATTGCAGTCGCCCAGCCCTCACAGACATAAACCAGATCATCTAGCTTGCCGCCAATAACGCTAAAATTACCAGTTACAGGCATACCTGTAGAAAATTTCTTTGATCCTGCTGGATCAATATTCTGGACGCCAACACGTTTGCCCTGAGCATTTATCACTGGGATAACCAGCAAGTCGCCATTTATATCAGCGTTACCAAGCCCGATCTTTTTCTTGATCAGATATGGATGCGTCGCCTCTGGCTCTGGCTCAGGCCAGCTTATTGTGTATTCTCTCGTCACTGGCTTCTCATTTTCATCAGGCCATAAATTTTGGTTTCTCAGCGCGTCCTTTATGCCAGCAAAATCTGAGCATTTACGACAGCTCACCATCACGCAGTTCTGAGCATCTTCCTTGATCCAGAACCGATCTACACCTTGGCATACAGGACAAGCTCCATGATATTCGCCAATGGCAGTCTTTTTCAATGATAATGCACTTATAATTTTACTTGAATATTGATCCCAGTTTGCATTTGGAAATTTTGTATTTTGCATTTTATCCCTTCCTCAATTTATCGGACATAGTGGACATGTCCTGCTTTTGTCTTGTCCTATCTCGGACATAGTGGACATGTCTCTCAAATGTCCTGTCGTGTCCGTTAGACAAAACCTCGATCAGTTCTGTCTAACGGCATGTTTAATTAAAATGGAATGTCATCTTCCAGATCATTTGATGGTGTAGGTGTAGCTGGTGGCAATCCAAATGGATCTTGCTCCACACCATTTATTGGTGTTGCCCCACCAGAAAATCCGCCTGCGACTTCAGTAAATGGATCATCTGCTTCCTGCTTTTCAGCCAGCTCTAACACTTGCACTGCTCGTAATCTCAGAGATACACCATTGATCGTTCCAGTGTTGTATGGCACGACTGTCACTGCGATATTTACAGTTGACCCAGATGTCAGCTCAAATCCATCAGGTAATTTTTTACGTGATGCATCGACCTGACGTGGTGGGTTTGTGGCATCGCCATTGTAAGCGCCCTTGAGCTTCGCCTTACCAATCCAATGACCCTGCTTATTGTCATCAATCTTATATGGCAAACTTAACGGCTTCTCAGGCCACTTGCGCTTACTTGTTTCTAACGCCGCCGCATTTTTATATGCCTGCATACAGATCGTGTTCAGCTCTTTGCACTGCTCACCTGTAAGGTTAAACGACATTTCATAAGCCGCCCCCTCATCTTTTGGATCGCACTTTACTGATTTATAATCTTCCTGATCAAATCTATATGTAGCATTTAGTCTTGGATATAGCGCTTTCACGCCGTTTATTATGTGTTGCATTTGGCAACTCCTTTTTGTTATACGCAGTACCCCTGCGCTGGGATTAGTTTATAAGCCGTGATCTTCGTCCAGATAAGCTGGAAGATTAATTGTATCCAGATCAGGCCAGCCAGTGTCATAAGTGTTTGTATCTTGTGCCACTTTTATTTTTCGCAATGTCTTGAACATCTCTGCCTCGGCATACTTGTTATATTTATCTGACATCTCATAGCAGGCTGTAGCGTATGAGCCTTTTTCAGTAGCAATAAATATAAAGTTTGTAGTCGGGTATCCACACAGCTTTAAGATGTACCTGTATACGCAACTTTGGAGATCATAACGGAAATTTCTCACAGCCTTATCAAAGCCACGATAGGATGCGTCTAAACATGACTTTAAGTCTATCACTATGCCAGCCTCTTTTAACAGCCCATCGGGTCTGCACTTCAGCTCGACACCTGTTTCCGGACACGTCGCTATAAAGCTGTATTCAGCCAGCAGATCTTTATTGGTTAATAAATTTCTAGCCATTTTATTTTGCAGGCAACCATCGACCATTTTTTGACACTGCTCGTATTCCCCACTAGGTAGCAGTATTTGATCGTCAGTTAAAAACTCTTCTTGCTCTTTCCAAGCCTTACTGCCACGCCGAGATAACTCTGAATTAATAACCAAATTTTTCTCTGGCTCTAACAGCATGGCATGGAACGCAGATCCTAAAATCATAGCAGGCGTTGAATTAAACGTGCTATTCTTCCAGTGGTATAATGATGACGTTGCAACTGTCTTCACAGCGCTTGACGAAATCTCTGGCATCTCATGATATTTCTTATTTGATAATTCATCACTTGGTATTACGTGCATTTGTATTCTCCTTTTTTGGATATGGTAAAACTTCATATTTTATTAATTTAATTAAATCTCTGCGCCTTTTCTTCTTTGCATTAATGAGTACATAGCGATGCTTTCTTGGCCTATCCGCGTAGTACACATTTTCTGCACCATACTTGTCTCGCAACTGTTGCATATTTAAACCATACGCATAAGTCGTGTGATGCTGATGCTCCAAGCCCTTCACTTTAGGATCTTTAAACTTAGATGACAATCCACAGTACATGAAGTTTGCCGCCTGATATATTGTGCCAACATGCCCAGCGCTGATTTCAGCAAATGTCACAATAATTTCTTTATCCAATTGCTTCACAGTGTTTGCAATTAAAAAACTTTCTGCATTATGTGGTGCAAAATCTTCCGTCCAAAGCCGTGTTAATTCATAGACGTTAGATGCCTGATCAACACCACAGACGCCCTTACGAAGCGTTGTTGACGCGCTCACGCCATATGTGACTACACCAATCATATCTTCACCAGCAAACAAACCAAATGCCCTGCTTATTGGCGGCACTCTGTGCATGTAGTGCTTTTCCACAATCATAGGCAGTGCGGTCTGTCGTGTAATTGGCCTGACAGATAGGCCAGTAATATTTTGCATTTTCTCCCTCATTTTATTTTATTAAAACTTCTGCCGCCCACAGACATATTAAACTAGCTTCCGCCCTGCCATCATGCTTCTTTAGTGAAAATCGATCATAATGATCTGGAAATCTTTGTATGGCAAGTTGTCGGCTAGTATCCTTATCAGATGATAAGTTGAAATGTTTTTTCCACTTGCTAGGCGTAACGAGATGCATTGGCGTTTTATTTGCCGCCACACATGCAATCAGTGCGCCATATCCCATACCAAATCTAAACGTGGCAACTGAAGATTGACCCGGCCTCGATGCGACTTGCTCTATCACAGCCATACGATCTTTAGCCTCTGGCTCTAGCATGTGCAAAAGAGAATGTATATCTATCTCAATTTTTCCACGATTATTAAGTATGGTGGGCATGTCCTGCACATCCAGATCTTTAGTGCGCGTGCAATAATGTGCAATAGCCCCAGAGAACCCCGGATCAACCCCTACAATAATCATTCCACAACCTGTATATTCTCAGCGTCAGATGTCTCTGGCTTGGCAACTTCAACGCCAGCTTTTGTCGCCGCCACAATAGATGACATCCTAACAAATGCGCTAAAACTTAGACCCGACTTATTGGCGGCCTCTGCGATGGCGTCATGTTGCGCCCCACTAAAATTAATTAATACTCTCTTATCAACCATTTGTTTTCTCCTTAGTTTAATTATCTAAGCACTGCGACCTGAGCCACAGTGCTTATTAATTATACCTTGTGGCTTTTTAAAACCCTTCTCATGCCATTTGCAAGTTTCTTGAGCATCTCTGCGCCCCTGATAGCATAAGGCTCGTCACGATGGTTAATGTCAATATCATAGCGATTATCTAAATCAGCAATAAATTCTTTTATAACATCAACGCCATACTCTTTGGTAAGAGCCTTGCCTTCCATGACATCTTTTAAAAATTCCAAGTATCTAATTTCCAAATCTTTACTTGAAAGATTTCCCTCATTTTCATCAACCATTATATAAAAGTTATCAATTTCACTATTGAAGTATTGACGATCTTTTTTTGAAGCCTTGATTGTAAAGCCTAATTTAATTGTATCCATAACAAATCTCCTCGTTTGTGTTTATGTTATTT
>Ga0315320_10000642_pt1 | contig 28722 bp, 23 predicted proteins | sample M140m21515metaG_FD_203458 | JGI IMG/M metagenome (GOLD analysis project Ga0315320, IMG submission 203458) | Ammonia-oxidizing marine archaeal communities from Monterey Bay, California, United States - M1 40m 21515 | ecosystem: Environmental > Aquatic > Marine > Coastal | place: USA: California... | reverse complement strand
CGCATGTTGCGATCACGTGTGTTTGAGCGGGGCTCAGTCGACGATCCTCGGTATGGTGGTGTGGTCACCAACGCCGCGATGATGAGCATGACTTCAGGGCCTAAACGTACGCATCCGATCGCTCGAGGAGCTTGGGTCATTGAAGTCATTTTCAACGATCCACCTGCCCCGCCTCCAAATGATGTTCCACCACTCAATGAAGAACAGACTGATAAAAACCTGACCATTCGCGAGAAATTTTCGATCCATCGTGAGAACCCTGATTGTGCAAGTTGCCACGCACGTCTCGACCCACTCGGATTCGCACTTGAAAATTTCGATATTACCGGACGTTGGCGTGACAAGTATTCCAATGGGCGACCTGTCGATGCTGCGGGGACGTTGATGACCAAATACGCTTTTGACGATGTCGTGCGTTTTAAGCAGTTGTTGCATCAGGAACGCCAGCGTTTTGCCAATGCGTTTACAGCTCATCTGCTACGTTTTGCTCTCGCACGTGATCTTGGACCGGCCGATGCCGTAGCTGTCGATGAAATCGTTGAGGCGGCTGGCCAAAATGATTTCCCACTACGGAACGTGATCCGTGAGGTGGTGCTGCACGAGAGCTTTGTGCAGGGTGGGACGAAAACCCGTGAGACAGACTGAGAATAGGGGCCAACAGGGAAACGCTTCGCTGCGCAGCTTTGTCGGGTGAGGGGTGCGGACTTCGACGAAGTCGTGATCACACGATGTCTCAGGAACTGCTAAAATGAAACTTGGCATTAATTTCCTCGGAGCTGCATCCCATGATCCGTTTGAATGTAGGTCAGGCCTTCACTAACTGCTCCGGAGTGTCTCGTAGGAGTTTTCTTACGGCGGGGGCAGCTGGAATCGCTGGGCTAAGTTTGCCTTCAATTCTTGCTCATGAAGCGCTTGCTGGGACAGGTGCAGGAAAGAAATCGTTGATTGTGATTCATCTTGACGGTGGTCCGCCGCAGATGGATCTGATTGATCCCAAACCGTTCGCCCCCAGCGAGTTGCGGAGTCCGTTTGGTCCGATCAGTACAGCTGTCCCCGGTGTGCAATTGACGGAATTGATGCCGCAGTGCGCTAAGATCGCTGACAAGCTTGTTTTTCTGCGGTCTCTGGTGGGTTCGGACGGAAAGCATCATGCCTTTCAATGTCAGTCGGGATATGCAGAAAAGGTCCTCAAGTCTCTCGGAGGACGCCCCGCGTTGGGATGCGTGGTCAAGCATCTGCTGGGGAAACCGGACGATGAAGTTCCTAACTTTATCGACTTGATGCAGGGTCGACCCTTGGTTCGCAATAGTGCTCGTCCGGGCTTTCTTGGAATCGGCTGTAAACCGTTTCGCCCGGACATCTCTGACATTTGGAAACGGGAACTTGAAACTGGAATGAAGGGTGAGCTGAAGCGACTGGGGAATGACCATAAGACAGAACTCAGCCTCATTCATGACCTGCCAGTGAAGCGATTAAATGATCGCTTGGAATTACTGAAGAGTGTCGATCGCTTCAAGCGTGATTTGGATACTTCTGGATCGATGGACGCGATGGATGAGTTCCATCAACAAGCTTATAAGGTGTTGACGTCAGGTGCGTTTGCTCGGGCAATGGATATCGAAGCTGAGGATTCACGCGTGGTGGAACACTACACGCCCAAGTCCGCTTCCGGTGGTACGCAGTTTTATACCAGCGAAGGTCCAGACTCGCTGTTGAAATTTATGCTGGCTAGACGCTTGCTCGAAGCTGGTGTGCGTGTTGTAAGTGTCTCGCTAAGTGACTTTGATACACACTCAGACAATAACAATCGAATGCGTCATCTCGGGCCGCTGTTTGATCACGGCTTTCATGCGTTGATAACTGATCTTGAGTCACGTGGCATGCTGGACGATACGATTGTGCTGGCTTGGGGAGAGTTCGGACGAACGCCCAAGGTGAATGAGAAAGGTGGGCGTGACCACTGGCCAAGTGTTTCGATGGGGCTTATCGCAGGCGGTGGCATGCAAGGGGGCGTGGTGCTTGGAGCAACTGACCGAGAAGCAGGAAAAGTAACCGAGCGGCCGGTTGCCTTCTGCGATGTGATTGCAACCTTGTATCGAAAACTTGGGATCAATCCGCAATCCATCATTCATGACCAAACAGGTCGGCCGCACGTGCTGATGTCCGAGGGAATCTCTGTACCAGAACTGGTTTAGAGAAGCTTGGGACTCTGCGAATTGCTGCTGTATTCTGTCAATGCTGGGCGCTGCATTCGGCAGCTGCGTTTTGAATGACAGTGTTGGCTTTATTAAGTGATCACAAGGTGAGTGAGGAAAAGCCTGCTGCGTTCCCATTTCAGGGTGTTAACTCAGGATGTCGGCGTCTTGCGTTTCTTGCGTTTGCCGCCTTGTTTATTCTTGTTTTTCTTATTGTTTGGAAATCCTGATTCTGTGCTGCGTTTGTGTCGCGGTTTGCCCGCCCGAGGTTTGCGGTGTCGCCCGTCACCAGAGTCGCTTCCCTCTTCTGATCGTTCACCATCACGAGCGATGTGCATCTGCTTTCCCGCAACCCGAGTCTTTTTCAGGGTTTGGTAGACACCGCGTGGCATGCCTTCAGGGAGGTCGATGGTGCTATGGGAGTCATGAATCTGGATGGGGCCAATGAAGTCACCGTCGATGCCGGCTTCGTTGGCGACTGCGCCAACAATGTTACCTGGACGCACGCCGTCCCGTTTTCCTACTTCGATTCGGTATCGTTCCATGCCAGCTTCGGGTGGGCCAACTTGACGAGGTTTGCGTTTCATTTCCTTGCGTCGGCGTCCGGCAGATTCGCCGCGCTCACCCGATCCGTCACGATGATCACGATCAGATCGGTTCTTTTTGCGATCTTCACGCGATGATCGTTGGGGGCGATCCTTGGCAAGAAATGGCCTGCCCTGCTGATTGATGTGCGCCAGTGCTGCGGCAATCAATTCCATTGGCTTACCCGATTCTTCCGCATACAGATTGATCAGGTCTTTGAACATCGTGAGATCCTGACTAGCTGTGGTGTCAGTGATCGTCTGCATGAATCTTTTGATTCGTAGTTGATTGATGTCATCTGTCGTTGGCAACTGCACAATCTCGATTTTCTGCTTCGTCACCCGTTCGATGGTACGTAGTTTACCTCGCTGCGCATTGCTCAGGAATATGATTGCCTCGCCTCTTCTTCCTGCTCTGCCGGTGCGTCCCACGCGATGGATATACGATTCTGTGTCGTGGGGCAGGTCAAAGTTGAAAACATGACTGACACGACTGACATCGAGGCCTCTTGCTGCAACATCAGTGGCGACCAGCACATTGAGTCGCCCGGATTTGAACTGTTCGATGGTCCGCTCACGGGCATTTTGAGGCATGTCGCCATTCAGCGCGGTCGCTGATAGGCCTGCACGCTGTAAGTGCTCTGAAACTTGTAGTGTTGCGGCTTTGGTCTTTGTGAACACAATGACCCCATCAGTCTCTTCGGCTTCAAGAATCCGACACAAGGCGTAAACCTTGTCCCGTGGGGCTACAAATAACGCCCGCTGGTGGATCGAATCAGCCGTCATCGTTTTCTTCTTGACGGTAATCTTGGCTGGATCATTCAGGTAGTCCTGAGCGATCGCTCGGATTTGCTCAGGGAGAGTAGCTGAGAATAATGCGATTTGACGCTCTGGCGGCGTTTGCTTCAGGACAAACTGAACGTCCTCAAGGAAACCCATATTCAGCATCTCATCAGCTTCGTCCAATACAAGACACTGAAGTTGGCCGATGTCCAGCGTGCCACGTTTGATGTGGTCGATCACTCGGCCAGGCGTGCCAACGACAACCTGCACACCACGCCGCAGTTGACGTAGTTGAGGGTCATAAGATTGACCGCCGTATATTGTCGCGATATTCAAGTTGTCCAAAAACATTCCATACTTGTTGAATGAATCGGAAACTTGGATTGCGAGTTCGCGGGTGGGTGCCAAGACCAATACTTGGGGTTTGCGCTGCTTGGGATTCAGTCGGCTCAAAATCGGCAGAGCAAAGGCAGCTGTTTTTCCTGTTCCTGTCTGTGACTGAGCCAGAACGTCGCGTTCCTCAAGCATGAAAGGAATGATCTGAGCTTGAACTGGCGTAGGAACTGTATATCCGGAGACATCAATCGCACGTTGAACGCTGTCATGTAATGCCATGGCTCGAAAGCCGCTGGCGGCTTCTTCCTCGACAGCAGCTTCTTCTTGGACAGCAGCTTGGTCTTGGACAGCAGCTTGGTCTTGGGCAGCGGCTTGGTCTTGGACAGCGGCTTGGTCTTGGACAGCGACTTGTTCTTGGACAGCAGCTTCTTCTTGTGTTGGCGCTAAGGTTGCTGTGGGATCCTGGACATCACTGTTGTTTTTCTGCGAAGCCGTTTCCTGATTAGTTTTGCTGTCCGAGGGTTGCTCCTGTTCCACCAAGGATGCGGACTGCTCGTTGCCTGACGCTGTATTCTCAGTGGGACACTCTTCCATGCTGGGGAACAGGGGGTGAGGGTCCGCGTTCCTGTGTGAGTCTGCCTCGCGGGTATCTTGCGATTGGCTGTGGTCAGAGGATGGATTTTGGGAGGCTTCGTGTGCCGACATGGAAAGGTCTTTTTGGGTGGAAGTCGGCGCGCAGGTCCAACACAAGCAGCAAACTTGCGATGCAACTGGTAAACGACTGAAGGGTTCGTACGCAATCAATGATCGGCTAATTGCCGATCATCACACCGATAGCGACGCCGCTTCGTTCACACAAATTCTTTCGCTCGCCATCTCTTGTGGCGTTCGCGTGACTTTCACGCGTCAGGAAGACTTGTCGCATCAATCCCGTGTGTTGGCCGCGAAATCGCGAGGCTCAACTCGATCGTCTCGTCGGAACAAGTCGATCTCAATTACTGCAGGGACTCAGGTGAAGCGTCAAATTATCGCAAGCATCTAATATGCGATAGGGTTTTTTCGAGATGATTATTGAAAAGATCGGCTGCTGGTCAGAGGGGATCAGCATAACCGTCAGTGATTTGCAACGGAGATCACGCGAGTTGACGACGTTTGAGGAACACCGAATGCTGCAAAGGAAGTGAATCGCATCGCTGTGGCCAGTCGATGGTGCTATTTTTCCCCTACGCGAGAATCGTAGTTTTCCCGCGTCAAATTGAGCTTTGTGAGGACTACTCGTTTACCTTTTTGAGCGTTTCGAGTTCGTTCTCGAGTTTTTCGAGCCGATCAAGAATTTTGCTCAGGGTCTCCAGCACTTTCTTGTCAGTCTTTGTGGTCCCGCTTTCTTTGCTGACGGGTTTGATTGTTTTGGTATTCGGTGCGCTGTTCTTGTCACTGCCGAAATTGTATTCCTGTTTCTTGCCATCAGGACCAATGACGATTGCGCGTGCTTGGACGTTGCCAACCTGCATTCCACTCGTATCAATCCCCTGCATTGCTTTCATCAGTTGTTTGCGCACATCGGCAGGCAGGTCTGCGCCGGCATTTTTCAATAACGGCATGATTTCGATTTTGTTGGGAATCATCGCCGGAAGTTTGTCGGCTTCGATTTTCATTTGAAGAACGCCATTTTGACCAGCTTGTTTCATCGCTGCTTCGACCTGCTTGCGAACCTGCTCTGGCAATCCCTTCAGTATTTGCTTGTTGTTGAGTACGCCACCATCAATGTTCTTTTCTACCTTTTCTTCTTTCACGATTCCGTCAGGCCCGACAATGATCGTGTGATAGGAAATTTTGCCGCTGCTGGACTGTTGTTTTGATGTTTGTTTTTTCGAAGCGGCATTCGTATTGGCGCCTTTCTTATTCATGTCCTCAGCAATGTTCTTAAGCTGTTTCTTGAGAATCGCCGGTGAGCTATCAAGTTGGATGATCTGGGGGACTCCGTTGATTTCGATCACCACTTGCCCTGTGGTTGTCGTTTGTGTTGTCGCTGGAGCTTTGGCATCTTTGTCATCCGAGATGGCTGGGGTGCATAGCAGGAACGCTGTCACGGAAGCGAAAAAGGTTGATTTTTTCATGGTCGATTTTTGTTCTGAAAGGGCTTGGCACGAGAAAATGCATCGAGAGGATTATTTGGTCCGCCGTGCTTTTAATTATCGGATGCTTGCATTTCCATTGGCGGAAGATCAAGCCTCGATATTCGAACAAGAGTATCGGATATGAAGTTGAGAACCAAGGCTGAAGTGCGATCAGGGGTTGGGTATGGAAGTGGGGGTGGTTGAGATTCGAGGGTCCGTTTATCGGCATGAGTCTGGTATGCTGGGATTTTGTGCTGGTCGATTTACTCGCTGGGATTTTCGCGAATGAAATCGGTCGATTATCTGAATTGAAATTGTCAGCCGAGTAGCTGGGTAGAATCCTTATGATCGTTTTTTTATCGCCGTGCAGCTACGCAACTTTTCGGGCGTTCGTTGTGGCACCTTTGCGTTTTGTGACTCAGCAGACCATTGTTTCCTGTCTTGCTGTTGGTTTGATCTTTTTACTCGGCACCAAGGTGTTGCAGGCGCAATCCAATTCACCATTGAACCGTCCGCCGCAACCGCCAGTGGGTGCACCTCAACCAGTGGCAGGGCTGGGGATCATGGCAGGATCGGTATCGCATGGTTCAGCACTGGTGCAGTTGCGTTTGAGCGAGGGTGACGAACTGGCTGAGGGTGACTTGCCTGGAGCTTGGGGAGTGGTTGAGTTCTCACTGAGCTCGGCAGATTTTGAGCAAGTGTTGTTGGCCCGCTCGTTCCCCCAACGGGATTTCATTGCACGCGTCAATTTTCAGAAACTCACTCCTAACACGATTTATGTTTGCAAGACACGTCTGGGGCTTGATCTGAGTCGTTTAACTGCCGGACCCACGGTTACATTCAAGACACTTCCGGGACCTGATATTGCTGAGAACGTTAGTTTTGCTGTGGTGACAGGGATGAACTATGCCAAGTTTCATGGAGATAGCCGGATCAACCGTGCTCGGTCAGCGGTCAAGAACAACACCAAGTTGCCGCAGCCCTATTCAGGGCCTGATAAAGAACTTGGCTATCCTGCGTTGGCCACCATTCTGAAAATGAAACCAGACTTCTTCATCGGGACTGGGGATAACGTCTATTACGACACGCCGGATGATCCGCGAGCAGTCACCATGACCGAAATGCGGCAGAAGTGGCACGAGCAATTTGTTCAGCCGCGTTTCCGTGAACTGTTTGCCAAAGTTCCTACGCATTGGATCGTAGACGATCATGACTATCGAGTTGATGATGGTGATAACTCAGGTGAGTTTCTGCCGTTGCCGGAAACGGGGCGACAGATTTTGCTGGAGCAACTGCCTTATGCCTCTTACGAGCAGCCAGCAGCACGGACCTATCGGACCTATCGGGTTAGCAAGGATTTGCAAATCTGGTTCACTGAGAATCGTTTTCACCGAAGCCCTAATGCGATGCCTGATGGACCGCAAAAGACGGTTTGGGGAAAAGAACAGAAGGCGTGGCTAAAAGAAACATTAAAAGAGAGTGACGCAAAGTTCAAAGTGCTGATTTCACCAACGCCCATGGTTGGGCCAGATGACTTGCGAAAGACAGACAACCACTGTGATGTGGGTGGATTTCAGCACGAGCGGGACGAGTTCTTCAGGTTCCTGAAAGAAAACCGACTCAATCAGCAAAACTTTTTTATCGTTTGTGGTGATCGCCATTGGCAGTATCACGCGGTGGACTCAACGGGAGTTGAGGAGTTTTCCTGCGGTGCTCTGGTGGATGCAAATTCGCGTCTTGGCAGAATGCCCGGTGACCCAGCAGGAACAGACCCCGATGGGTTGATCGAACACCTGCATCGTCAAACTGAAAGAAGCGGCGGTTTTCTGCTGATTCGTTGTGATGCGGTGAGTCAGGCAGGAGTCGCAAAGCTTTCGTTCGAATTCTACGACGAGCTTGGCAAACTGCTTTATCGCACGACCAAAGGCTGATCTTTCAGTGGGTAGCCTGTGACACGTGAATCCACTGTGAATCCACTGTGAATCCACTGTTCATTGGATGCGAGTAGGTCGCGGCAGCTGAGTTATCCCAAGTGCGGGAAATTGCAGTTCTCAAATCACCTGTCGGTGCAATTTGTGGTGAGAAGGGTCTCAGGCGGGTATGATGAGCGCTGCTTGGGCTGAATATTCAGTCGCTGAGCGTGATCGACCTTAACCTGTGCCTTGAAGAGGATTGTGTCCATGTCGCGGAAATCTGCTGCTGTCTCTGTGCCGAAGGGGCTACCAACACGTCGGCAATTTCTAAAGACGTCTGCTGCGGTGACCGGTGGTTCGATTGCTGCCCCTACGATCATTCCCAGTTCTGCGTTGGGACTTGATGGTGCCGTGGCCCCCAGTGAGCGGATTGTCGTGGGGGGAATCGGAATCGGCAGGCGCGGCGGCTATGATCTTGGTTGCTTTCTTCAGCAAAAAGATGTCCAGTTCGTAGCAGTTTGTGACGTCAAGGAAAAACGAAGGGCTGCTGTCAAAAAGCAGGTGGATGCACATCATTCGAATGATCAGTGTGCGACCTACCGAGACTTCCGTGAGTTACTGGATCGAAGTGACATAGACGCGGTGCTGATTGCAACGGGCCCCAATTGGCATGCAACAGCAGCAATGACAGCTGCTAAGGCCGGCAAGGATATGTACTGTGAGAAGCCCGTCACCAAAAATATTTCGCAAAGTTTAATTCTTGCTGACACGATGCGCCGTACTGGGCGTGTTTTCCAAGCGGGTACCCAGCGACGCAATTTGCCTCACTTTGCCTTTGCCTGTGAATTGGCACGGACGGGACGCCTCGGAAAACTTAAGAAAGTCTATGCTCATCCAGCAGGCATGCAGGCCATGATGAGTGGCTGGTTGGTCCCAGAAACCGAGCCAGATGCTGAGTTGGTTGACTGGAACATGTACCTTGGACCTGCGGCTTGGCGACCTTTCAACAAGAAACTGTTGGATGGTTTCAACTTTGAGAAAGGTGGTGGGCTTGTCGGTGGCGGCGTGCTGGAGTGGGGGTCCCACTGTGTGGATTTGTGTCAGTGGGCTGTGGATGATTGTTTGCCACCGGTCGAGTACAACGCGCCAAAAGATGGTGAGTTGGTCGCGCGTTACGAGAATGGCACAGAGCTGATCTTCCGCGAAAAGGGCTGGATCCCGCTGGGGTCCTGTCCCGTCAGATTCGAAGGTGAGGATGGTTGGGTAGAAGCTGGTGACAGCGGGAAAATGGTGCTCAGCTCACCTGAGTTATTGGCAGGTCGTGAGGTAGATGAGATTGGCGGGTATCCCGCAACCTTTCACGTTCGAGATTTCCTGGACTGCGTGAAATCACGACGCCAACCCAAGGGGAATGCAGTGGCAGCATGCAATGCACACATTGCCTGCCACGCCGCAAATATTGCGTTGCACTTGGGGCGGCAGGTTAAGTACGACAATGTGAAACACGAATTCATCGATGACGAGCAGGCCAATCGCTTGCGATCCGAGGCGTTGCGTGAGCCTTGGAGGCTTTGATTCAACGCTCTGAAGATCCTCAGTCATTCGCTGGCGGACAGGACACCGCCATCTCACACTCACACAAATTCCAACTTGGAAAAATCGATGAAATCAACATTTGCACCTCTCCGTATATTTTCTGTGGGAGCCATCGTTTTGGCTCTGGGGATGCCGCTGGCGGATGCACAGCAGCCGCGAGATTCTGCTATCGAGGAACAACGGCTGCTGGCTGTTTTGCAATCGGACGCACCGGCCGCTCAGAAAGCAATCAGCTGTAAGGAACTTGCCATCTACGGGTCCAGCAAAGCTGTTCCTGAATTGGCAAAACTGTTACCCAATCCACAGCTTTCTTCCTGGGCCCGAATCGCGTTGGAAGTGATTCCAGGCGACCAGTCTAGTGAGGCGTTAAGAACGGCAGCAGACTCAATGCAGGGGCAGTTGTTGGTGGGGGTCATCAATACGATTGGTGTTCGACGTGATGCCCAGGCTGTGCCGATTCTGATCGGTCGTTTGAAGGATCAGGATGTTGAGGTGGCTTCCGCTGCTGCCGTGGCGCTTGGCAGGATCGCTGATGACGATGCCGCGACAGCCCTTCAGGCTGCACTGAGAACCGCACCTGAAAAACTAAGATCGCCTGTTGCAGAGGCTTGCGTTCTGTGCGCGGAAGCCAGGCTTCTCAGTGGGCGAGAAAAAGAAGCCGCCGAAATCTATGATCAGGTTCGAGACGCTGAGGTTCCGATGCAGCGAATCGTTGAAGCGACACGCGGATCCATTCTGGCACGTGGTCAGGATGGTGTGCCATTGCTGGTTCAGTCTCTTCGTTCCCCGGAGAAAAAACTGAGGCAACTGGCTTTGGCAACGGTGCGGGAATTTCCAGGCGATCAGATTGATGCTGCTTTGGCAAGTGAATTGAAAGAAGTTTCGCCTACCAGAGCGGTCTCAATCATTCAGGCCATGGCTGATCGGCCACAAACAGTCGTGCTGCCCGCGATTCTTGATGCCGCTCAGAATGGGAGCCCGCAAGTGCAGGCGTCTGCGATTGACTCGCTCCGGCGAGTGGGTGATGAGTCCTGCTTGGAAATCTTATTGTCTGTGGCAACGAGTGATGACGCAGAACTGCAGCAGATTGCCAAAGCAACACTCGCTGAATTACCAGGCGACGGTGTTAACGCCAAGATTGTCACGATGCTTGCAGGCTCAAAGGGCAAAGAGTATCCCGTGTTATTGCATCTTGTGGCCCAACGTCGTGTCGATGCGGTTCCCCAGGTGGTTCAGGCGCTCAGTCACCAGAATCCTGTGATTCGTCAGGCTGCATTGAAAGCCCTTGGGCAGACCGTCTCGCTTGACCGGCTATCTCTACTAATTGATGCCGTCGTCCAACCGCAGGAAGCGGAGGACGCTGAGGTGGCAAGTCAAGCCTTGAGAGCGGCGAGTGTCAGGATGCCGGATCGGGAGGCGTGTGCAGTTCAACTGTCCAATGCAATCCCGGCTGCCGCTTCCGACACAAAGACTAACTTGCTGGAGATTCTTGCGGAAATGGGAGGAAATAATGCGTTGGCTCAGGTTTCGGCCGCGGCGATGAGCCGTGATTCCCAAATGCAGGATGATGGTAGTCGTCTGCTAGGCAAGTGGAACAGTGTCGCGGCAGCTCCAAGTCTGATGAAGTTGGCGGTGTCGGGTCCCTCTTCTAAATATCGTGTGCGAGGGATGCGCGGTTACATCGGGGTCGCTCGGAAATTTCCGATGCCTGAACCACAACGTGTTGCGATGTGCCGGCAGGCCCTCGAAAAGGCAGCACGGATCGACGAGCAGAAGTTGGTTCTTGATGTCCTGAAAATACATCCAAGTGCTGAGGGACTGGCGTTGGCAATCCAAGCTCAGAAGATCGATTCACTGACCACCGATGCAACAGTAGCCGCGTCTCAAATTGCTCAGAAGCTCGGAGGGAAAGCAGGCGACATCGCGTCGATCATGAAGAACGGAGGCATGAAACCCGTCAAGTTGCAGATCGTCAAAGCTGCCTATGGGGCCGACGGCGTCAGCAAAGATGTGACTTCCGTACTGCAGAAAAACGCTGGATCGCTGCCTTGGATCAATTTTTCAGGCCGAGGATACAACGCGACCTTTGGCGGCGACCCAGTGCCAGGTAAGGTAAAGAAATTGACCATCCAGTATGTCATGGATGGTAAACAGGGAACTGCCTCGTTCGATGAGAATGCACCCATCCTGCTGCCGCGACCTGAGTAAACGAGCAGCTTAGGGCAGAGGCTAGCTTAGGCATCTGCTAGCGGTAGGCAAAAACGTTCAGTTGCAAGTCCATTCCGAGTTGCAGTTCCTGCCGGCATAGCGGGCTTTGTGAGGCGAACTGTGTGTGGATTTGGTAGCGGAATCCTGCCTCCGTCAGGATACCTGTCAAGTCATTGAATCGCTGGGGTTGGTCAGCATAGGAATGATACTCGACAAAAAGGTTGGACACCGTTGACAGTTCGTTGCCACAGTGCATCAGTACATCAACTTCTGCTCCTTCAATGTCCATTTTTAAAAAATCGATTGGCTCGTTAAGGAAGCTGCGAAGATCAATGGCGTCAACGGAAAACGAATCCCCCGTTGCGGATTCGGACGGTGTCAGGTGCCCTGCATCTGCTCCTTCCGGTTCGAAGCTTAATGTGGTGGCTTCTATCCATGCCGCCTTCTGTATTAACTCGACATCTGTCAGGCCAAGTGCATCAAGGTTGTGCTGAGCGGTTTGGAAGACAGTTGGATCAGGTTCGAATCCTGTAAGCTTGCAATTTGGATACTGGTGTTTGAAGAATAGAAGACTTAATCCAACATTCGAACCAACATCAAGAATGCGAGGGCTTGCGGTCTTTGCTCTGAATTCATAGATGTGGTCACGGAAAATTTCGCGAAAACTGTAGTAGAACGACCTGCCATCGACTCCTTTTACTACTGGTCCAAAAACGTTTGTCGAGAAAGGTTCGTATCTCGGCAGTTTCTTGAGGCGTCGTAGTTCGCGTTTGATCAGGAATCCACCGATCAAGTCCTGCTCGATTGGATTCCGCACACAAACACTCGAGTTGTTTTTGGGCATCTTTGCAATTCGGCTAAATGGAGAAAACATGCGTGAAATATGGCTGCAACACGGAGCCCGTAAGGCTGACGCCGTTGAGAACGATTAGGATCCGTAGTTGGCTGTGATTCCATGGAGCTACAGCCTCGATTGATCCCTACCAAATTCCCAAAGCTCAAGCCACTGCAATTGCAGGAGCTTGGTTTTTATCGTTCGTTAATGATGCTGCTTGAAACAGAGCGAACTTGATCTTTCAAGGCACCTGTCTGGTAGCAAGTTGGAACGACTTGTGCACTTGAAGTACTGTGTCGTTGGTGGCGATGGGGCGGCGACATTATCCATTCGGATGTTAAGCCTGAACTGGACCGCAGTAGGACATCGCCAAATGAGAAACCGTTAGGGACCCTACTTCTTCTTGCGATTGGCCTTGGGATTCTTTTTGACCTTTACCTTGGGAGGCCCATAGGTATCGACCAGAATTTGATCGACTGCACCGCGGTCACTCCGGTTAATGAAGGCTTTCAGCATGGGGTCATTTGTTTTTCTCATTTGCGTGACCAATTGTTCCTGCATCGCAGCGATCGTACTTGCATGCTCTGGTTCGTGAATCAGGTTGTTCAAGCAATCCGGATCGTTAAGTAGATCATAGAATTCTTCTGGAACACGATAGCGAAACAGTTTGATCCGCTCAGCAATCGCTTGATCGGATTCGGCGGCGGTTTGCATCGCTGCCATTGTTTTTCCTTCATTGTTGTTTCGGTACCAGTGTTTCTGATCACTGAAGGGGTTGTAGATATACCCGTACTTGCCATTCTGAATGGCTCTCATCGGAACTGAATCACCTCCGGCTTTGGAATCGATTTGTGTGTAGACCTGTTCTCGTCCCGATTGCTTTTGACCTTTCAGTAACGGTAGGAATGACTGGCCGTCCAGTCCTTGAGGGCCTTGGACGCCCGATACCTGCAGAAACGTGGGAAAAAAGTCAACGACGGACACAAAGTCAGTGCCGTTATTTGTGTTGGGACTGACTACCTTGGGCCAGCGAACCAGGCAGGGTGTGCGTGAACTGTGGAACCATGCGTTGCACTTGGCAAATGGGACGGCGATTCCATTATCCGAGATAAAAATCACCAAGGTGTTCTCGGCCATTCCAGATTCTTTCAAGGCTTGCATCACTTTTCCAAAGGTGTCGTCAAGCCGACGAGTCGAATTCAAGTACTGGGCAAATTCTTCACGCACGCCGGGAAGGTCTGGCAGAAAGCCGGGGACAGTCACATCCGAAGGCTTGTAGGTGCGAGACGGCATTGCAGCGCCCTTGGTCAACTTATCTGGGTTGCAGTACGGCCGATGGGGATCGTGTGAATTGACCATGAAGTAGAACGGCTTTTGTTCCTTTTTGCTGAGGTCCAAAAAAGCCTTGCTGCGTTGGTAGTAGATTTCAGGATTTCTGCCATTACCCAATTCTCGCTGGTCAAAGGCGTAATCCCAGTTCATTGATGTTTTTGGTGACGAATGCCCAACCTTGCCAAGGATGCCTGCGAGATAACCACCAGCCTGCAGAGTGTTCACAATGTCAGGTACATCTTCACGGGCAGGCATGAACCCCATCGCGCCGGAACGATGGCTGTAGCGACCTGTGGCAATCACTGCACGGCACGGGGCGCAGATGGCTACGTTCACGTGTGCCCGATTGAATTTCAGTCCCTCTGCGGCAAATGCGTCGAGATTTGGCGTCAGGTCGGCTGGCATCCCACCGTACGCACCCAGAGATTCGGCATGCAAATCGTCCGCCGTGAATAACAGAATGTTCGTCTTCTCGGCAGCAGCCGTCGAGCCAATCCCGGTTAGCATTAAGATCAGGCAAAGTCCTCTCCACGTGTTTGGGGAGAGAAAAAAGGAAGACTGATTATCGAAGATCATGGGGATGCCGTTCTGGAAGTCATGGAGCAGTTCACGCGGCGTTCATCATAACGGCTGGTGACCCGTTTCGGCACGAAGATGTGATTTGTTTTTTTCCAGAGATTGCCATGTTTTTTAAAATGAGTGGCAGGATTCGTCGATCAGCGTACATCTTTTGTCAGGCGGTTGTTCAAAATACAGCATCGTGGTTCGTCGTCCGTTAGACTGCGGAACTGCTCGGAAAGGGAACCGTTCGCTATGCCCACTCGATAATGCTGAAAACCTGTGATGCTGCTGGCAGTTGGGTGCCTTGTCCAAAAAAGACTGATTCGAGGCATGATGCACGAACCGGTCTCGGGGCTGGAAATGGTGGATTTGAATTTCCACTGAGTTTCATTGAAGCAGTATTTGAATTTTGTTTACAACCATTCTCTCGGTGCCTGAAACTATGAATCGTCATGCAAATTTCTATCGAGATATCGTTTTCTTTTTTGCGTCATTGTTGTGGTTGCCGGTGACGTGTCATGGCGAAATGTTGGCAGGAGCAGCGAAGGTTGATATCACGGACTATCAGGCAGGGCCAGTTCATGATCCGCTGTATGCGAAAGCTTTGGTGCTGAAGCAGGGCGAGGTTCAAATTGCCATCGTGACGGTTGATGCGGTGGCAATCGGTGGGATTGGTCGTCTCAAGGATCGTTATTTGTCCACTGTTCGTACAGCAATTGATCAGAGTCTGGGGATTCCGCCTTCAAATGTGCTTGTTAACGCCAGTCACTGCCATGGCGTGGTTCGTGGTGATACCGACAAATTGACGATTCAAGCAATCAAGGACGCCGCGAATAATTTGGTACCGATCCGTATTGGGGTTGGCGTGGGGCATGAGGATCGTGTTGGGGAGAATCGACGCTTACTCATGAAAGATGGTCGCGAGATTGATGTTCGCCATGCTTATTCAATGCCACCCGATGCAGAGGTAGTTGGGGTGGGGCCGATCGACCCACAGATTGGCGTGTTGCGACTTGACCGGTTATCGGGGAAGCCTATGGCAGTGATTTACAATTACGCCTGTCACCCAATCCAGGGGGTTCCCAGCGGTGCGAATACCGCAGATATCACCGGTCTCGCATCAACTGTCATCGAAGACAATCTTGGTAGTGAAGCGATGGCTTTCTTTTTGCAAGGTTGTGGTGGTGATATTAATCCCGTGTTTTACAAGCATGTCGATCAACCACGCGATGCGGTCACGCTTGGAAATCTACTCGCCTTAAGTACATTGAAAACCATTCGGAGTATTGAAACAAAATCTGACGACCGCCTGAGGTGGATCAATGAAAAACTTGAACTACCAAGAGCTGATCTTGCTGAGAAAATCATTCAGCAGGAACAACAGCAATTAGAGTTGGCCAAGAGTTTGCGTGGGACCACGTTAAGCGTGAAGACTTTCCTGCCGCTTGTCGTGAAGTACCGTCTATCTGACCAATATCCGGCCTATTATTCTCATCGCTATCTGCATGAAGAAAAACTGGGGCGAGAGGAACTGGCTGTTTTGGATGCGCGTAATCGTCGTGACATAGAAGCTTATCTCGATAATATCGAGACGATGGAAAAACTGACTCGGAGCAATACGAACCTTCGGTTGTTGAGAATGCATCAAAAGCAAAACATGGAAGCGCCGAAGAGAACCGTTTCTGTCGAATTGATTGGATGCCGCATCGGAGATTTTGTGCTCACGAGCTTTCCCGGGGAATTGACGGTCCAGATTGGATTGAATTTGAAAGATAAATCACCACACAAAAATACATTCATTGCCGGCTATACCAACGGTTACATTTACTACGCCCCCACCACCAAACAGTTGGCAAACGTAGGTGGAGCTCAGGAGGATAGTGACTGTATTCTCGCACCACGTTGGCAGGAAATTTATGAGCAGAAGGCACTGAAGATATTAGGTCAACTTTGAGATTGACTTTTCACCGCACCAGTGGGGCAACCTGCTGGTTAAGCGGTATTTAGCATGACAGGCGTCTGTCATGGTGCCAGTTAATATGCAATCCAATCGAAACACAGTGGTTGGAAAACGCTTGCTATTCCCAACCCACTCGCGGGAACAACCATGGTTGATGAGAGACGAGAGCAATGAGCTCCCGATTCGCCTTATGAAGGAAAATTCAAGGAATATTTGCAGGTGGGAAAAGAAAAGGCAATCGAAGTCGCTGAGAATCCAGGTAAGAGCCACTCAGATCATGTTGAACAGAATATTAAGCTCCATTTGATGGTTGGAGCCTTTGCCATCGTGACGACCATCGTGCTCTTCGTGATCGTTTGCTGGAACGAATTCCAGTCAGCTTAGTGTCTATTCGTTGACTTGTTCTTGGAACGACCGACCCGATACTCAATCGGCTTGAGGTGTTTTTATGTACCCACTGCGGGCAATTCAGACATTTCTAAATCAAAAGATAACTAGCTAAAAAAATCTCTTTCATGTCAGTCAACCGTCGTCAGCTCCAGTGTCGAATCTCCCGCACACTTTGGACAGCCCTTGAAGCTGAGCAGTCACGGACTGGCGACAGCATCTCGCACATTGTTGAGCGCGCCCTCGCCAATGAGCTTGACCTCAAGCATCATTCCCTGTTTCAAGTGTCCACTAGTTCTGCGCTGGTTGAGGGTGTGTTTGATGGTTGCACTTGTGTTCATGATCTGAAACGTCACGGTGATTTTGGGTTGGGGCTTTCGAGGGGCTGGATGGCGAAATGGTGATGTTGGATGGAGTCTGCTACCAAATTCGTGCGGGTGGTGTTTCTCATGAGGTTGTGGACAGCACCTTTGTTCCTTTTGCCACTATCACCAGATTTGTTGCCGACCAGAATTTTCGAGTTGATGAGGCTGGAAGTTTCGAAGAACTATTGAGTCAAATTGATCGTCAGAGACCCTCGGGTAATCTGTTTGCAGCTTTTCGAGTCGAAGGCTCCTTTCAAAATATTTCGTTGTGTGCTGCTTGCAAAGCCGAGCCCGGGGAGAAACTTGTTGAAGCAATTGAGCACCAAAGCCGATTCGGGGCGGAACAGGAAACGGGGACACTGTTTGGGTTTTAGGCACCTTCGTATGCGACATCAATCGGTGTGCCCGGCTATCACTTTCACTTCATCAACGCAGCGGGAACTGTTGGGGGCCATTTTTTTGACCTAAGTGCAAAGGGGCTTCGGGTCGGCATACATGTTGAGACCGATATTCATTTAGCGATTCCCGAGACGCAGCAATTCATGGCTGCTGATCTTGCGGCAGATACTCGCGATGCATTGGAACGAGCAGAGAAAGACTCGCGTCACGACTAGGGGCTTGCCTGAAAATCTCAAGCTTTTCACCCGCGTTCTTCGGGATCAAGCGTTGGTTGAGTTGTCGTGGTCGGCAGCTTGAAGCGTTACAGACTGAGCGAACTGATTCAGATGAGTCTTTTCTAGCTCAGTTCAATTCAAAGATTGGGCCAGTATCGGCAGTGCCGATGCTGATGTTATCACGACGATCGCCACGAGGAAGATGCCAATGTATACGAGACGTGTTTTGGTGCTCGGTTGGGGTTCAGGGGGGCTCACGTGAAGACGCTCCGTGAGGGAGCATTCTTTGATTTCAACAGGTGGATTAGAATCGCGGAAAAAATTTTCGCACTGGCTCGATTGCCTATCAGAGCCAGATTTAGATTTGTCCGATTCAGGGTTTGGTGTAGGGCTTGAAAATGGTGGTGCCGGTTGCCGATCCAAGATGGCTTGCAAACGAACGATTACTTCCGCTGCTGATGTGGGGCGTTCTTCACGAGATTTTTCCAGCAGTTTCTCAACAAGCAGGGACAAGTCAGCTGGGCAGGTAAAGCTGCTTTCATGAAGCGAAGGTGGAGCATCCTCGATGTGCCGGCGCATCATTTCCATCAGTGTGGTGGTCGCTAACGAATCTGCATAGGCGAATGGTGGATGCCCTGGAATGCACTGAAACAAGTTGCATCCCAATGCGTATAGGTCTGCGCGTTGATCGATGCTCGAGTCACCCAAGGCCTGTTCCGGCGGTAAGTAGTTTGCTGTTCCAACTGCCGTGTCAGCAACAGTAAGCATCGGGGAGTCAATATCACGTGCCAAGCCAAAGTCGCCAAGTTTCAATTTGCCGTGTTCCGCGAGGAAGATATTGGCAGGTTTTAGATCACGGTGCAGGATTCCGTGTTCATGAAAGTGATGAAGGCCTCAACAAATCTGTATTCCACATTCGCATGCTTCACGCCATGGAAGGGTTTGGCGGCGATCCAGCACGGAATCTAAAGAACCCCACGGCAAGTACTGCATCGCAAAGTGCACAACTCCGTCTTCGACACCACAGTCACGATAAGCAACGATGTGGGGATCATCTAGCTTTTGAGCGACCGTGATCTCGCGGATGAATCTTGCGTGAAGCTCCTCGACCTCTTCGGCTTCAGGCCGCATTACCTTGATGGCGACTTCCTCCGACTGATGGAGCGAGTCGTCCGCAACAAAAACGGTTCCTGCGCCGCCCTTTCCAATTTGCCGGGTAAAGACGTAGGGCCAAGTCTTGTTCCTGCACCCACTTCTTGGTCGTGCATTTTCCGTGTCGCTCCTTGGTGTTCTTGCAGAATCGCCTGCGTCCACCACCTTATTACCCCACGACTAAAAGCTTCCGTGCTGATGGCGGAAATTCAGAAGACGAGGCCCGTGGTTCTCAATTTTTGGGGACTTTGGGTGCCATAGCTACTTTCTCGCGACGAATTCGCTATACTTCACATGAGCTGACCCCCCTATGGAGCTATGCGAAGGTGCCTTTAGGGTGGTGCTCGGGGCGTAGAGCTTCACACGATCCTGTCTTCAAAAGAGGGTTATTAGTCGTTTACCAACGAGACGAAATTACCTGTTCGTACATGGATATCCTGCCCGAATCACTCTGTAAGCTCTGGAGCTTCGAATGACTACCAAGCGACACTGCGGCTTCACACTCGTCGAATTACTTGTTGTGATCGCGATCATTGGAGTTCTCGTCGGGTTACTTTTACCTGCGGTTCAAGCGGCCCGCGAGGCGGCTCGGCGGATGAGTTGCAGCAATAATCTAAAGCAGCTTGGGCTAGGTTTTCTGAATTATCACTCTGCCTACAAGCAGCTACCTGTTGAACGGGGAGGCACGTATCGCTTTGGGAACAACCTGCAGGCGCGAACGCCGGTTCCGCGTGGCGCGGCTTTTGGAGGCAATAATTTTCACAATTTGAGTGCGTTAGTTCCACTGTTGCCGTTTGTTGAACAGCAGGCTTTATGGGAACAGATTTCCAATCCCTATGCAGTCAAGGAACCAGCTTCTGCGATAGGGCTGATCTTTGCAGCGATGGGGCCACAGGTGGCAATGACGTTGGCGAACCATGGGCAATTCCAATACGACCCTTGGTTGACTGAGATCCCCACCTATCGTTGTCCGAGTGATCCCGGTGTCGGGTTTCCAGCGCAGGGGCGCACCAATTATGGCGTTAACATGGGCGATTCCATTCAGTATCAAAACACAGGCTGGTTACAGCAGACTGGACGAGTTAATCGGGTTGTTGCTGGACGTGCACGGAAAACGTGTCGTGGGATGTTCATTCCTCGATCGGCCACTCGTATTCGAGATGTGCTTGATGGCATGTCGAATACTCTTATGGCGGCCGAAATGAATACGGACTTGGGTGACCAAAGCATTACAACGCAGGCTGTTCGGGCACCTGGAATTTTGAATAACCCGATGTTATGTGGACGCGACCGGGATCCGGCCCGGATGCAATTCTGGCGACCGGGTGCTGCAATTGTGGCAAATGTCGAGGTGCAGCGTGGATTCAAATGGGCCAATGGAATGTGTGTAAATACAGGGATCACAACTATCATTCCGCCGAACTTGCCGATTTGCAGCAACGGCAACAATACTTACACGATTGGAATTTACGGCCCGAGTAGTCGGCATCCGGGCGGGGTTCACGCTTTGATGGGTGACGGTTCTGTGACATTCATCACCGACTCAATCGAAGCAGGCTTTTGTGGTGATGGAAATGTAAAATGGAATGGAACAGGCATTCAGGCACCTGGCAGCAAGAGTCCGTATGGTCTGTGGGGTGCACTCGGAACTCGAGCTAGTGGTGAAATCACGAGCCCATGGCCGAATTAGAGCCATCGTGATGCCGATTACACGTTTCAGGTGTGGGGGCGTCGTGGCATGGCATCGCGTTGCACCGGAGTATTCGGCAGGTATTGTCGCGATTGAAGCGAATAATTCGGATGCGATCAGGCTTTCTATTGAGGGTGTGTGGCTCCGTGGATTTTGCATTTCAACATTAGTCATTTCTCGCTAATCTCTGAATCATGGGCCCAAAAACTTGTCTCGCCTCCGTCGCCGCCTGTCTGTTTCTGACTGTCTTCTGGTTTTTTAACCAAGCCAGGTTGGCTAAGAAGAACAGTGAGGATCCGCTTGGTGGTATCAGCATGGAAAGGTACCACGGCGTCGAATTTCTCGATGAAGTCGACAGCAACCACGATGACAAGGGTTTGCTAGATTCAATGGATTTCGTTGATACCGAGGGCAACGAGATGGGGATCTCGGATTACGAGGGGCAGAAGAATCTGTTGATCGTCTTTACACGTGGTTTTTCGGGCAGGATCTGTCCCTATTGCACCACGCAAACGTCGCGTCTGATTTCCAATTATCGCGATTTCGCGAAGCGTGATACTGAGGTATTGCTCGTTTTTCCTGGATCGACGGAACAGTTGCCACAGTTCAAGAAGGCCGGCTTGTTGGTGGCCGGTGAAGAATCCGTTCCCTTTCCCATCTTGCTCGACCGTGATCTGCAGGCAGTTGAAAAACTTGGGATTCAGGCCCAACTTGCCAAGCCATCCACCTTCATACTGAACAAAAACGGTGACGTCGTGTTGTCGTACGTCGGCAATAGCCCGCAGCAACGCCCGTCGGTTAAAGCTTTGCTTGATGTGCTGGATAGCTTGCAGGAAAAGACGAATCCTTCCTGATCATTGCTTAGGTAGTGATTCCAGATAGGCAATGACGGCGGCGAGATCGCTGACAGAGTATTTGTCCATCAACCCCTCTGGCATGACGGATGTTTTTAGCGTCTTGCGTATCTCGATGTCGTCCTTGTTGATTTTGTGCTCTTTGGCCTGAGCATCTCGAAGCGTGACTGCCTCTGCCTGTTCCTTCGTGACGAATCCAATCACCACTCGTCCGTCAACGGTCAGAATTGAGGTGGTTGCGAAGCCTTGGGCAATCGTCTTGTTCGGTTGCAGTACCGCTTCTGCCAGTTGCTGACGCTTGTAGGTGGCAGCGATATTGCCGAGATAGGGGCCCTGCTGTTCCGCTTGTTTGCTCACGGTGTGACATGCAGTGCAGTTGGCTTCTTTAAACAGACGCTGACCGTGGGCGACATCACCGCTGGTGAGGGTGAACTGTTTTAAGGCGGTATCCACACCAATGGTTGCAATGCGAGGCAGGTTGGGATCCAATTGGTTCGTCAGTCGCAACGCTTTGACAGCACGCTGAACCTCTGCCAGCGAGTCTGATTCAGGGCTTTTCGTCAGTTCAAGGATGCGGTCATCAAGAAAGTGGTTCTGTGTATCCGCGGCCGCTTTGATCAATCGGATTCGCCGGCCAGGCTGTTTCCACATCTCGTCAATACTCAGCACTGCTTGTTCTCGGGTTTCCGGGCTGATGTTCTTTTCCTGTGCCACACCCAGGATTACAGCCGTTGCCCAAAACCCGATGTTTGAGTCGGTGTTTTGGCATTCCTGTAATGCAATCTGCAATTGGTTTTGCAGGAGGCGTGACTTTACGACGTTCTGCAACGCACGCTGTTGGTCTCGTTTTGCCTGCTTACCCGACATCTTGGAAATGGCGGCCAGTGCAGGTTTTAAGGCAGTTGGTTTTCCTGATTTGACTAAGGCCGTTACCGCCTGAGTCAATGTCGTTGATGATAGGTCGGATGCTGATACCGCGGATGTGAGGAACGCCACACCATCCTCGGGAATTTCCCGTTCGGTAGCCAGCTTGGCAATGGTCGGTGCCACTAATTGCGCGTCATCTGCGGCCAGTTCCATCATTTGCTTGACGACCTTGTCAATCTGAATGCGATGGCGATTGATTTCAAGAATCAAGTTGGTTGCTTCCTTGCCTGTGGTCTGTGCAAGTTGCTGTTTCAACCAGGCATTGACGCGTTCAGTTTCTGCCCATGATTCTGGTTGGTAGTAAGGGCCCCGTGTGTCCGGGCGAGTGCCCCAAGAGTCACCTTTCCATGTTCCCTCTTTGTAATACAGGCGGCACAAAGCAGCTCGCAAGTGCATGCGATTGCTGACTTCGGATTCATCACGAACTTGCTGGATCAGAGCGGTAACAACCTCGGGGGCATGCATCTTGGCAAGTGCTTGCAGTGCAGTAGGCTGAGAGGTTGGCTTCGCTTTGAGTTGCGTTTGTAGCAAATTCATGCAGTCATCCACCGCCTCCCTTTTTGCCAGGCTTCGTATCGCGATATGAGTTACAACAGGGTCCGTGTGACCAAGCGCATCAAGCATCTCACTGATACTGGCACCGCCTTGTAGGCGTTCTGCGAGATTTCTTGCGTCACTTCTTTGCGAAGGGACGTTTTCGATTAGCTTGCGATATCTTTTGTCACCACGCCGCATCAATTCTCGCTGAGCAGCCAGTCGGCGTCGGTGACTGGGGTCGTCCATCAAGGCGACGAGTTGATCCGAGGACTGGTTGCCAAAACGGGGCATGGGGCGATCTTTGATTGCCTTTGGCTTCACACAGATCACGTATCCCACATCCGCTCCAGCCCATTTGAATGTTGCTCCCTTCCAACTTGCACAGTACAGACGACTGTGACCGTCCACATCGGCATCCGTGGGACGCGTCATTTGTACTAGCGGTTTCGGAGGTGATGTTTCTGAAAAAGTTGCGCCATTCGCTTTGACGGAGTGATGCCAGATGGCACCTGTTCCCCAGTCAGCCGTTAGCGGTGCATCATTCCAAGTGCCAAATCCTGGTTCATCGACGTAGGTTGCCCCGCAGCCAGATCCGCCACCGTAATCTGCAAGTGGGGCTACACATTCCGCGGGAAAATTTTTGTACAAGCGTGGATAGCCGTGATCTTCACCACCCGTGAAATGGTGGAATCGAACATCCCAGCCACCACCATCATTGGTGTTATCTCTGGCAAATAAATCCATGCGAGGACTGACTGCAACTTCAAGGATGTTTCGCGTGCCCGTTGAGTAGAGTTGTAAGCCGGTTCCATCCGGTCTGACGCGGATCACGCCCCCACCCCGATGAGTGAGCTTGCGGCCATCAGTTCCTTCTGCTTCCATGAAGCCAAAGTCGCCGCCAGCGATGTAGAGCCAACCGTCCACGCCAATGCTGAGGCCATTGGTGGTGTGATCTGCCGGACGTTTGTCGTATCCGAAAGCCAGATTGCTGACCAGAATCTTTTGTTCGTCTGCAACGCCATCACGATCAGTGTCGATGAACGCCGAAAGGTGTGGTGGATGTACGAGGTAGAGTCGGTCATGATCCCAAACAAGACCGCGGGGGGCGTCGACCTCGCAGAAAACCTTCGTTTCATCAGCTCGACCGTCGCCGTTGGTATCTCGAAGGCGAATGACTCGTCCACGCTCGGGATCACGCCCCAAAGAACCATTGCCGTCGGAACTGACATAAAGAGTTCCGTCTGGAGCAGCTGCTACAAAAACCGGGTAATTGACGGCAGGTGGCGCCGCAAAAACGGTCGCCTCAAATCCCTCTGCTACTTTCACGTCCTTCAGGATGGCTGCTTCTTCGGCAGCGGTGAGCCGTTCGAGTGTGGGCGGGATATTTCCTTTTTTAGCATAGGGATCAGCAAGCTTCGGCTGGTAACTAAACGGTTTTCCGTCGGGCTTTGCTGGCCATAGCGTGTTGATTCCGTCACCCTTCACCGATACCTCTCGGATGCTGCACCAACCTCCTGACGAGCCCAAGCCAACGATCCGCATATGCTTGACGGCAATGTCCGTTTTCAATCGGAGATCATTCTGCGTCGCATTCTTGTTTTGGGAGGCGTCCAGCAGTTTGGTCCAGCGTTTACCGTCCGTCGATCCTTCGACATGGAACTGATAATCGCGCTCAAATTCCCATGTGATTTTAATGGATGCGGCTTTCACCGGGCGCTGAAATTCCCATGCCAGCCATTGCGGGTAGCTGTTGTTGGCGGCGCACCACCGCGTTTCCGAATTACCGTCGAAGGCATTCAGCGGAAGATTTGGCTGCTGAGTTGAAGAAGCAGACGGAGTGACCAGAGTCGCGTTCTTGGGCATGACTCCAAGTTTTGGGACAACAGGTGTTTTTTCCTGCTTTGCGATGAAGGTGATTTTGTTATTTCCCGAGTAAGGAGTCATGTACTCCGGATTCAGCTTATCACAGGACCACAGTAATCCGCGTGTTACCAAGTCCAGGTATCTGCCATCCGAGACGGTTGCGGTATTGTGCCCAAGAGTTGTGCTGAAACTTCGGGCTCCCTGTTTTTCATTCGTCCATGCGACGACTGCTTTTGCTTCAACCGTTTTGCCGTTCCGGTTGAAGGTTTGCGTGCCGGTGGCCAACGCTTTGGCATCATGCATTGCAGCATTGTTGTAAAGTTCTTCTTTGATGGTGGTCCAGTCGCTCAAGCCTTTTGTAATGGGGTGTGATCCATCGACGAATGAAATTGCGATAGGTACCTGTGGTCCGTGGCTGGTTGACTTGAGCCCCAGGTGCTTAAACCACAAATCTGTTCCATTGCGAAATGAGTGCATGGCGCAATGCAGGTGCACAGCAGGTACGGTTCGGTGGACAGCCAGGATTCTCTGAATGACCGCCACATCCTTATTACTGGCTGCACACTCATCATGAATGATGACGTCGTAACCCTTTGCCCACTCGGGGCTATCGAAAAGTGGGAAGGGTGGATTGGTGCTGGCGTCATCTGTCCAGTAAACGTCCACTTGAACATTGGATCTGGCTTGAATGCCCTTGAATAACGCTTCATGCTGACCTTTGTAATCGTGGCAACAACCACCGGCTATCAATAACGCCTTGAGGGGTTTCGTTTCCGCACGCAAATCGGCAGCAACCACCAGCAGGGCAGTGATGCAAATTAAAATGGATTTCATGTTTTGCTTCGGATTAACTTCCGATCTCTCGATTCAATGAGTTGCCGTCGTTGTGTATGGAGACACAGACGGGCACCGGGGATGAATTTGCCTTCTCGTGCGGTGCAAGCAACGCTGCTTGCATGGATTCGTGGAGGGAATGTGATCAAAACTTGGTGTCGTGTGGCAGTTCTGGCGAGCAGACCGCAGTTTACGCAGTGCTGGGCTTTGACTGACACGCGATGAAAAAGAACTAAATTGGCGACCCAAGGGGTTCGTTGGTGAGTGTGGTCAATGGCAGTTTGCGGAACGCTTGCGGTTGAACTAGCGGAGATTGCTATGGATAAAGTCTCGTACCAGTTCGTTGACTTGCCGGCCAGCAGAGCCAAAGCCGTGCCCTCCATTGAGAACCTTCAAGTGGGTAACCTGCGCACCTTCATAATTGTAGCGGATGATGTTGTTATTGAGTGGCTTTCCCGCACTGTCGGCTATTTGATTGCCCATATATCCCTGCTGTTTTGCCCACGCATACGCCGTCAATTGGGCCGGCAAATGCTTGGCGTGTGGTCCACGCATTCCGCCAGCATAGGGGACAACCCGATCAGCAGTTCCATGAATGGTGAGTAGGTTGCATTGGCTGTTTGGTGCTGTTTTCAGATCATAGTTCGTATTCGAATCATCAGACCGTTTCCAAAAACGTTGGTCGTGGTATTGCTGCTCAATCATTGACGAAACGAGTGGCACTGCATTCGTGATTTTGATGGTCCCATCTAATTCAATCAGCAACCGAAAGATAAATCCCGCGCCATTCGAGAAGCCGATTAGCGAAATTTTGGAAAGGTCGGCATAGGGATACTCATCCTTGATGTCCTTGATCATCGAGCTGAAAAAAACAACGTCAGGTGCTTTGGATTTTTCATCAAAGATATTCCAACTTCGTTGGTATCCCTGTGGCGCCACAATCAGGTGCCCTTTTAGCAATTGAGGCCACCGTCCAATGGTGGGTCGGGCAGTGCCCCCATTACCATGGAAAACAAAGGTGACGGGCCACTTACTGTTGGTTGGCCTGGTTGAGCGTTCTGTGGGCGAAGTCACTGGTGTATGGACAAAGAACTCGCGGTCGAAACCAGTTTGTTCCTGCTTCCATTTTTGTCGAATGGTATGGCGTTTCGGTTGACCTGGGATTTCGGCAGTCGGGTTGGCTGGTTTGCCGGAGGTCGCAGCAATATGCTCCGCAAGGGTGATCTTGCCGTCTCGGTTCTTGTCGACTCGGTCAAAAATCTGCCTTGGCCCGGCAGGTACTTCACCCCGCTCAAGCAGGCCATCACGATTTTTATCCCATGTCCGGAACGCACGTTCTTGTGGGCTGACCTGCATTGCATTGGCCGAGGGATCGATAAGTAATCCGCCGAGCAGCAGGGCAGACAAAGCAAGGCAGCAAAGGATGGTTTGACGCATGTGGATATCGATTCTACTCGCTTGAGAATGGCAAGTCTGTTGCATGGAATCGCGGGGTGTTGATGTTAGCAGGCAAACGTCAGGAATCGATTTGATTTCCCAAGTTGCATCACCTGTTGCGTACATCCCATTGTAATTCGTTGATTTACTATCCAAAGCGATCTTTCGTATTTTCAGCATGCCAGAATTGTCTCTGATTCACACTTGCCTGCGACCGACAACAGCGTCCGGCCTGGTCTTTCGTCATGCATTACTGTGTTTTACGGAACGCTAAATTCAGGGATGCAACACGTTCGACTGCAATGTTCAGTCGTTCTTCGGCGCGAGAGTTTGAGGTTTTTCGCGTGTGGATGGGGAAGCATTTGGAGCTGGCGGTGTTCGTTGTTGAACCGGTTGGCACGTTGATGGCTTTCAGGATCAGTGGTGGTTTTGTGTTGGGCTGTAATTGGTGGAGCAAGGTTGCAGTGCTGGGATGCAGAACGACAAGTCGATCACTTGGTCGCAAGAATGCACTCCAGCGTTTCGCAAAGCCATCCCTCGAACTTCGCTCGCAAACTTCTTCTGGCGATAGTCGTAGGCGTTGCATGAATGCTTCATTTTGAAACGCTGGTGATTCGATCGCACAATGAAATCTTTCACCGGATGCTGGGCGAATGGCAGTCCAGTACATCAGTTGTGCTTGGCTGGGGGGCTGTTGCACGGTGGATTCAGATTCTGAATGGAACAGATTTCCTGGTTCTTGTTCGCCATAGCCAACAACAATGTTTTCCAAGCCACCAGTGAGGGCACGGGGGACGTTTGGGATGCCTCTGCGTCGCCGTTGATTTTTTCTCCAGTTCGTAGTGCCCTGTTTGATCTGGCTGTCAATCATGCGGTCGAATGTTGCAAGTAACTGATCCAGGTTCAGTGTTTCGGGCTCGATGGAACGCAGGGCTGCCACGACTGCCTCGAGTGTTGACAGTCCGTGTGCGTGGGGTTCACGGCGGATGCGGTATCGACTTGGGTTGGTTGGTGCCAAGCAGAATCGGGGTAAGGTTTGTAAACGTGGGATGTCACGCATCAGGGTTTTCACATGGTGCCACGTTCCGTCGGGCACAATCAATTGCTTGGGAAATTCCGGCTCCGGGATCTCCGTCAGTACCTTCGCATCATCGCCGGGGAATAGCAGGCCTGTGCCAGGCTCCAGTCGTAGCTGGTCAAATCGTTCAGACAGATCTTGGTTGTGTCCTACCAGCAGGCGGCTCTGCTGCAATGCCTGATTAACGATGCGTGCAGTGTTGAAGGGATGGAATCTCTCGCGACGATGCTGCAGCATCAGAACGGGCGTGCGATTGGCAATGGCTGGAATTGTCGAGCAGTAGCATAATTGCGTTGGGCGAAAGCATCGAAAGCAACGCCGGGGCGTGTTTGTCACCTGAAGAGTCCGTTGATTGCAGGGTTGTTGTTGCTTTTATGATGATGCACACGGATGGATTTTCACTGCATCCTGCAGGGCATAGTCGCTTTGTGCCCGACGAAATTAAAAAAGATCACCCGTCTGGCCTGCGACCTGTTCTGTGATCTTACTGCTTAGGATGCATCAGGGTAACTTGTGGGCTTTTGAATTAATCCCTTGCCGGGTAGCGGCATGTTGTATGGCAGC
>Ga0315320_10000641_pt1 | contig 28752 bp, 45 predicted proteins | sample M140m21515metaG_FD_203458 | JGI IMG/M metagenome (GOLD analysis project Ga0315320, IMG submission 203458) | Ammonia-oxidizing marine archaeal communities from Monterey Bay, California, United States - M1 40m 21515 | ecosystem: Environmental > Aquatic > Marine > Coastal | place: USA: California... | reverse complement strand
ATTTTGAAACCATTCTCTAGTACCGTCGTCGTTTACTTTTACTTTATACTCTTGCATAATCTTATTCCTTAATACGAAGTTTCTTTACATCGATGTTCATTGCTTTTGCTATATCCTCAAGAGTTACCTCGACTTTGTTATTTCTATTATTGAATTCTTCTTCAGTAAGTTTTATACCGTCAATATACCAAGCCTTATATCCATCAGCATCTTCAACAGCAGGTCCATCTAACCGATGAAGCTTATCATTTTGATGCCAATACTTATTTCCATTAGAACGTTCAACAGCAGGACCATCTAGACGGTGAAGCTCATCATTTTGATACCATTCCTTATCACCATTAGCCAATTCAACAGCAGGTCCATCTTCACGATGAAGCTTTCCATTTTGATACCATGTCTTATTGCCATTAGAATTCTCAAAAGCAGGACCATCTAACCGATGAAGCTTATCATTTTGATACCAAGCCTTACTGCCATTAGAACGTTCAATAGCAGGTCCATCTAACCGATGAAGCTTATCATTTTGCCGCCACCACTTATCGCCGCTGTCTTTTACTTTTACTACGTACTCTTGCATAATTTTTTTTGTTTTATCCCTTTCGGTAAGGACATTATAGCGCAACGGAGGAGTGAAGCAACTGTTTTTTAATGTTTTTTTTGTGGAACAAAATGTTCCACGGAACCTCTGTAAGTCATTGAGCATCAACGAGTTACGACGGCGCGGGGGGCGATTCGTCATAAGTCGTTAAGTATCAACGAGTTACGGATTAGAAAAGTCTACGTGCAAAACGTTTTTTTTATCCTCTTCGATTTCTAAACTAACAGATTCTATGAACCCCGCGAGCATTTGGGGATCTTTAAAAATCAAATCATTTAGAACTCCCTCTGGATATTCTTCATCTGTTAGAAACTCTCCTTCAACTGTAAATTTTACTATTTGTGTCACTAAATTGTTGCGCCCCCGAAGGGGCTTTGTTATTAGGCATTGACCTTGTTAGATTAGAACCAGCACGAATAGAAAACCTGCTTGCCCTCTCTCAAGGTATCATACGCATCAGAGATGAAAGAAAGAGTTTGTTCTTTTTTGTATTCATCATATCTCGAATCATTCCCATAGAAAAATCCGTGTGTTTCTGGTAGCGCGTCATTAACGACAGCCGCTTCAAGCCTTTCGATGTCGCTCATATTCAGTTCAAGCTCTGAACAATTCCAATCGACGCTGTTTCCCTTGGTGCGCCATAGAGCCTCCATCCATCCGTCCAACGCATTGTGCTTGCGCCAACTTTGGATTTCGATGGTGTCCCCGTCTTGATTTCTTGTATATGCCCGTTGATCTAGTCCCATTTTATTGTTCCTTTCTTTTTAGTTGTTTGTTAGTTGTTAGTTTTTTTGGTTTTGTCCCTCTCGGTAAGGACATTATAGCGGAAATGGCGGAAAAAGCAAGAACCTTTTGCATGTTTATGCACTTTTTTTGTGGAACAAAATGTTCCACAGGATCGTCATAAGTCCCTAAGCGTCAACGAGTTACAACCGAGCGGCGGGGGCTTCGTCATAACTCGTTCTATTACAATGACTTACGTGGGTTATTTACGCTGTTAGAAACTGTTAGATTGGGGGTAAGAAAAACCCCCGCTGGTTGGCGGGGGAAAACTGTTAGGTTTATTACTTCCGTCTAGTGACGGGGATCTGTTAGCTGTCAAGCTGGGAGAACTAGACCAGTCTCATTGTCAACTGTTAGGCTAGGCGAGTGATTCGCCAAGCGGTCAAAGTTGGATTGGATTGTCATTGTTCTCTGTGGCAACTTGGAAACGTCTGAACCCTTGAGCATCTCGGTGCAAGCGTTGTAGAGATTCCAGAGGTTGTTACCCTTGAACTCCTCATGGCGTGGAGCTTCAAACTCTTTGACAGTCTTGTAAACGTCGCGAGCAGAGAACCCCTTGGAGTCTACCAGATCAATCATCAAGTCAGCCGCTTGATTGCGCGTGATCTCAGTCTCTTGATACGCCGTGATGCGCTGTGCCATGTCAGACCAGTGAGAGGTGACGCGAGAAACAGCAGAAGATAACACGCGAGGCAAGTCTGTTAGGATTCGCGGAGTATGACGGCGAGCAAGTTTGATATCAGAGGAGAAACAAAGGTTATCACACACAAGCATCTGATTCCCGATGCAAATTGCGGAAGCAAAAGCCTTGTCATGGCTGTTACGGATTCCGACAACTAGATTTCGGTCATCTGCTTGAATGTCCTTGCCAGTGATAGCGAAGCCGCCGAAGTAGCGAAGATCACCACGGGCTAGACCATGCTCCTCATGTGTGATTTCTAAGCCAGCGCGATTAAGAGCCTTGCGTGTATAATCTACGAGCGTAGCGTGAGGAATTGGCGTGTGGGTGTCCGTTCCAGCAGGTGTGTTGAGGTTAGCAAGCTGGTCGGATTCGATGCGGTTTTTTGATAGTATTAACATGTTTTTTTTGTTTAGTTGGTTAAGCGTCTTTCGTGACTGCGGGGACATTATAACCTAAAACATTTTCATAAGCAAGCTATTTTCGCATAAAAAACGATTTATTTTCACATGTTCCACGGAAATGTTCCACGCGCAAATCGACCTAACAACACCTGTTAGAGTGTCAAATATTCCCTAACAATGCCAGATATTTGGGCAAATACTCCCTAACAATGCCAGATATTTGGGTAAATAACCATTTGGAGTTTCTGTTAGTTTAAGTGGTTCAGTGTCAATGAGTTATGTGTTTGTAGATATACGTAAGTCCTTCAGTATCAACGAGTTACGACGGTGCGGGGGGCGCTTCGCCGTAACTCGTTCAGTATCAACGAGTTATGACGATTTTTCTGTTAGAGTCTTGAGCAAAAAAACCCCGCCCCCCGATCTAACAGGGGACGAGGCTAACACTACTCCAGAAAACTGTTAGGCTACGACCTCGATTCCTGTTAGGTGCAACGTGCGGTATTTCTCCTGCGCGTTGTCGTCAATGTCAGTCGCTAAGACTTTAAGGCAACGTCTGCCATTTTTCTTGGCATGCCATACGTCTTCCACGGCGTGAATTTTAAAAGTGCGCTCCTTGTCTCTGCGCACAGTTGACTTCCCGTGGTTAATGTATCGCACAGTGCGATCTTTGAGAAGGTTTGCGATCTCCAGAGCGGAGGCGGTTATATCTGTGTTTGTGTTTGCGATTTGCATGGTTGTATTGTAGTTGGTTTTTTCGGTTGAGTCAATCCCTTTTTTTCGGATTGTAAGATTATTTAGTGCTTTTAAAACGTCCATTTGTTTTATGTGTTTGTGTTATTCTGGCACGATTGCCATTACATGCTCGATAGAGAAGCCGATTTCTTCTCCGTCCTCAGTCGTTCCCCAGAATGGGCGGTGAGGGTTATTTTCTACAACTTCGTCAACGATGACACAAGCTCCATTCACGATCACTTCTGTGCCGATTTTGATTTGTTCTTTCATAACTGTTGTAATTTTGATGGGTTAACTTCTTCTTCTCCGACTTGCTCACTCTCGATAACGACATTGCCGTTGTCAAGAATCTCAACAACTTGAACGTTGTCGCCGTCGAACCTAAACCACTGATTAATCTCTATCTTCATCATGCATATATTATAGTAGAAAACTGGATTTTTACAAGCTATTTCGACATTAAAAACGCTTTTTTTTTACTTTTTAACTCATTCATTATCAACGACTTAGAATTGTTCCACAGAATTGTTCCACAGAGATAGCTCGAATTTGCGTCTTTTCACTAATCCTTTGCGTATTTTTCCCCCCGCCATGCGATACATAGGCATTACTTCAGAAACGCTCTTATAGTTTCCATCGTTTAAACGTCCCTCTTGAGAAACAAGCTGATAGAGTGCGCCCCTTCCGCAGTTGTATGTGAAGCTTGTTAGAGCGGCGAGTTGGTAATCTGTTAGAGGCACTTTAACAATAGAAAGAACTGTTTTTTTGTATTCGTGTAATTCATTTTCTAACAACTCGAAAGCCTCCCGCTCGGAGATGAAACCTTTTGAAACTGCTTTTCCTGTGTGACCATATCCAATTGTTAGTTTTCCGCCGCAACACACATACGCCTTGGCTCTGAATCCCTCGAAATGTTTAATGCCTTGCGTCATGTGATACCAAGGCACGTTAGGTTTTACTAACAGAGCATTGTTAGAAGCCAAGGCTGGGGTGATGAAAAGCGCGAACAGTATTATAATTTTCATGGTGTAATTATACTCTAACAGATGGGCTTTGGCTAGCATTTATTTTTCTTTTTTTGTGGAACAAAATGTTCCACGGAATAGTCATAAGTCCTTCATTATCAACGAGTTACGACGGTGCGGCGGGGGCTTCGCCATAAGTCGTTCATTATCAACGAGTTACGATTGCTTTTTTATTGAATTATGGTGGAGCATAGGGGAATCGAACCCCTGTCCGCGATCACTGGGTTATACCCTATCACTCACGTCTAAACCTGTATGCCCCGTAATCACCTTCATACTCTCTCGGGTACACACGGGAATCTTTATACCCGTCCAATGGAGTCACCCATAGTTAACACAACCAGTTTCCGTGACTAAATGGAAGTTTACTTGTGCGGCAAGTTTACTGCTTAATGCACCTGAGAAAGTATGTAGGTTTTAAATTGTTAGTTGTTAGAAAGGGCGACCTCGGCTTTGTAGTTTTCTTCGTCGATGCGCTCAAGCTCCTCAAGCTCTTCTATCTCTTCGTTCAGATTTTTCAGTTCTTGCTGTGCTTGGAAAACATCGAAATTTATTTTCCATGAAGCAGAACCGCCATTATTGAATTCATCTATTTGAAAGTCGAGGCGAGCGGCGCGTTGCTTTTTGCTAAGTAGTGTTTCAGTCATGGGCATATTGTACCAAAAAAGAGCGAAACCGCAAGAACTTTCTGCATGTTTTTTAACTTTTTTTGTGGAACAAAATGTTCCACGGAATAGTCATAAGTCCTTCATTATCAACGAGTTACGACGGTGCGGCGGGGGCTTCGCCGTAACTCGTTCAGTATCAATGAGTTATGATTGTTAGAAGCTGTTAGATACATATCAGAGTTCCTTAGTATTCAGTTTTTCCCATCGTTCGATTTTTATGCCTAACCGTTCGATTTTAGCACCCAGCGTTGAAGCCTTGATCATCAGCCTCTTCAGTCTCCAACAATTGATATTGTTTATTAGGTTTTTCATTTTGTAGTGTGGTGTTTCGTATCTCATACTATTATTATATTAGAGTTCCTAAAGATATTCTTTCACATATCCGCGAGCATCATCTAAATGCTCTGCATCATCAAGTTCGTTGAGAATTGCAAGCTTGATCTTCTCAACCATTTCAGGAAGGTCTGATTTGCTGAACTCTAAATGCTCCATACCCTCGCAATAGTCAAGGATAATGTTTTTAATCTTATTCTTTTCGTTCATATCTTATTATATTAGTGTTTCGCAAGCTGTCTTTTTCTCACTTGCTTGGATTCATTATAGTATAATTCTCAGAAAGCGCAAGGATTATTTCGCCCTTTTATCACTTTGTCAGTTCTCCCAAGGAAATTTAGTTACGCTCGCCTCACTCCACCCGTCGATAAGACCACGCGCCCACTCAGCTTCTTCTCGCGCTTCGTTCCTTTCGCGTTCAAGTCTTTCAACATCTTCAAGCTTTAACGACTTATCATTTTCTTTTTTAAGGCGGCGAATCTCTTGAATGAGCATATTCATTTCATCAATGAAGTCGTCAACTCCTGACATTTTGTCACCGTAAACATCGGTTACAGTTCCATCGTTGCAGTTGTATTCGTAGTTGTGGGCGGTGAATTCGTTTTTCATACCTAATTATATTAGTGTTTCAATTAGTCTACAACTTCCTCTGTCAATTCGGTGGTAACCACCTTAGTTAATTTGACGACTTCTACTTTTTCGTTAGGGATGATTACCTGAACTCCATGACCTAAAACATAGGTATATTTGTCATTCTTGTATGGTGTTTTGGTTTTGTTAGTGATCTCTTCTCCAACATCGATTGTGCGTTCTACCCCGTGCCATTCGAACGTGTGCTGTTCGCGCATGCGGTGCATGTAGTTTGTGGTAGTTTTTCTGTTAGTGTTTTTCATAGTAGTATTTTTTTAGTGTTTCGCAAGCTGTCTTTTTCTCACTTGCTTGGCTATATTATAGTATAATTTTCAGAAACCGCAAGGATTATTTCGCCCTTTTATCACTTTTTTTTGTGGAACAAAATGTTCCACGGAGACTCTGTAACTCGTTCATTATCAACGACTTATGACGGTGCGGCGGGGGCATCGTTGTAACTCGTTCAGTATCAACGACTTATGACGATTTTTCTGTTAGAGTTTTGAGCCAAAAAAGCCCCGCCTCCCACACTACTAGGAGACGAGGCTAACACTACTGCACTATGAAAGCTGTTAGATTGTTAGATGTTAGTTTTGCGCTATGCGTTTTATTTTAAGATCATGAAACCTTGAACCAAGAGCATTGCCACCTAACATATTTTTGCGGGATGTTAGAGTGAAAGAATACTCGCCTTGTCTAAGTAATGCTATGTCGATGTTAAGTCCCCAGTTTGTGCTTGGATGAGAATTGATTATGTTAGAATCTTCCTCTGTGAACTCTGCACCATCGGCGCGTGTTAGTTTTGTATTCGACGCGCTTTTGATTAAGATGTATTCGTTCGTTTGTATTTCTTCCGTGGTGATCATGGACGCGCAGACATAAGCCACGAGCGCCAAGACTAAAACGGAGAAGGTGATGGGAAGTATGTTAGAGATTATGTTTTTCATTTTAGTTGTTAGTATTTAGTTGTTAGGTGTTAGTAGAGAGATGATTCGACTGCTTCATAACGGAATTCACCATCATCATTCATCTGGTCAAGCTCCTCGTCGGTAGCTTGCCGCCCGTCAACTCTCGCATCCATGATGAATGCGTCCACAAAGTCGGGATAATCGCGATGATCAATTCCATCTATTTCCATATCATGGATTTGTGCGGTGTAAGCTCCACGCTCGGAGCAATTGAATTTGAACTCTGTTCCTGTTAGTGTGTTTGTCATAGTGTTAGTGTTGTTAGTGTTGTTAGGTTTAGTCGATGATTGCTGTCACTTGCTCTTCCGTAAACTCGATTTCTTTTCCATCGGTATCAGTTCCAGAGAAACCTGTTAGGCGGCTTCCTTCTTCGACGGAAACTTGAATTCCGTTCACGATCACCATCATTCCCCTGAGAACGATACCAGCATCGATTGCGTCTTGCCATGCTTTCATTGTCATTTTTTTCATAGTGTTATTTTTTTAGTTGTTAGTTGTTAGGTAGTTCTAAATTTCTGTAAGCGTATTCTGCTTTGACCGCTTCAAGTTGTTTTTTCAGTCTATCGGTATCATACTTGCGAGTTAAAAGGTCGCTTGTGGTATTTAAAAACCAAGTGCGCAAAACACACTCGGAGCTAAAGTGCAATTCTATTGCGAACGCGCTCGGCTTATTGGATTGAAATCCGTTTGCCTTGCATGGTGCTTCGTATCCTTCAGTCCAGTAATCTTTTGTAGTAGTGTTGTTCATGGCAGTATTTTAGTGTATTTTTCCGATAAGAGCAAGTTTTAATTTGCTGTTTTATTAACTTTTTTTAACTCGGTTACAGCGTCTTGTATTTGCTTTGTGCTTTTGTCAGAAGTGACTTTCATTGAAGCTATAACTTGATCAAAAGCGTTTACGTTTTCTTGCATCTTGAGGAGTGTTTCTTGGATTGTCTCTTGGTTGCTCATGTGGATATTATACCAGAAAACACGGAATTAAAAAGCTTTTTCTGCATCAAAAGTGCTTTTTTTTTAATGTTCCACGGAATTGTTCCACGGAGAATGTGAGCCAAAAAAAGCCTAACAGATACCACCTAACAGATACCACCTAACAGATACCACCTAACAGATCCAGACCCACGGCGGGAAAGGGGGAGGGGTTTTTTGAAAGTTCCTGTTAGAGTTATTCTGTTAGAAATCGGCGGGGGGTGGTTTATACTAAAAATCCAAATCAGAACCATCCAAACAAAAAAAGCTAATTCAGCTTTATATAGCCCTCATTTAAAAAACCAGACTTAATGTATCCATTATTTTTCTACAATGGGGCGTGTTATTTTGTTGTGTTGTGTTGTGTTATTTCTTAGAGAATGTTTTAAGAAGAGACTCGGTTTGTGTGTTGGAGAGGATTGTGGATTCTATGTTTGACAGTAGGTTTGTTCCATACATATTTGTTCCATAATTTTTCTTATAGCATTTGTATTTTGAGTTGCTATTTCCGTGGATTATGTAGTGGTCGTCCATATCTTCGACATTTTTTATACCTGAGTTTACTCTCCAGCTATCTCCGTCTAGATAACCGCCGCTCCAAACGGCGAAAACTTTATAAAGGTCGTTGTCGCAATCTATTACGAGCCATTTGTGTGGGATATATGTGTTGTTTGTCATTTTATTAGATTATTTTTGAGAAGATAAAGAATATGAGTAGCCAGAATACGAGTGGGACTAGTATCCAGATGAAGGCGGCTATATAAGGCGGCGCTTTATCGAACCATTTATTCCAAAGATGTTTCACTCTCATTCGAGCCAAGGGTTTTCTTACTCTCTGTTTCATAATATGATTATGCTAATATGTGTTGCCATGCCAGATGACCTTTGGTCGTGCGGGCTTTGATCCTTGTAGTGATATGACTTCTAGTTCTAGTCTATCAATGCGGCGCGACTGTTCATCAATCCATTTAGTCATCCCGCATATTAAAATCCCAAATAACCCGATACAGCAAAGCGTGGCAACATAATCCCAATCTGTTTTTTTATTTTTCATTTTTGTTTATTGTTTTGTGTAAGTTTGCTGATGTGGTGTCCGATGTGGTCACCTTTGTGGTCGCCGACTTGGTCGCCTTCGTGGTAGCCGATGTGGTTGCCGATGTGGTAGCCGATATGGTCGCCCCAGTGGTAGCCTTTGTGGTCTCCGTTGTTGTAGCCGATATGGTCGCCTACGTGGTCGCCGATGTGGTCGCCGTGGTGGTTGCCGATGTGGTCGCCTTCATGGTCGCCTTTGTGTCTGCCTTTGTGGTCACCATCGTGGCTTCCAATGTGGTCGCCTTCGTGGTAGCCGATATGGTCGCCCCAGTGGTAGCCTTTGTGGTCTCCGTTGTTGTAGCCGATATGGTCGCCTACGTGGTCGCCGATGTGGTCGCCGTAGTGGAGTCCTTCGTGGTCGCCGTGGTGGTTGCCCCAGTGGCTACCTTCGTGGTCGCCGTAGTGGAGTCCTTCGCGGTTGCCGTAGTGGTTGCCTATGTGGTTGCCTATCAGGTCAGTTTTCAACTTTGTTAAGACTAGCTTTCCGTCTTCGTCATATCCAAACGACGCAACCTCTGATATTTCTTTTAGTGTTGGTTCTTTCATTTTATTTTTAGTTGTTTTTAGTTTATTTTAGTTTATTTTAATTTTGCCTATTTTGGCTCTAACACTGCGAAGCTCTTTTTTTAGAATGCCTATGATAACCCCCACCGAGGCATCCTCCATTTCTTTAACTAAGTCTTCATTATCGACCCAGACCCTTTTTTCCCCAAGGTAGGCAGGTGTAGTGGTGTAGAGGTGGATTCCGCGATGCTGGATTTTTATGATTTGTCTAGATATCGAGTCACGGTAATCTCTTAAATCAATAAGAGATTCTATTTTTTGTTCTTTTGTTTGCTCTTTTGTTTTTTTCATGTCTTTTTCCTTGGTGGACATGCAATCTACCAGAAAATAGAGTGAATGTCAATAATTATTTTAATTCTTCTCATCTTGGCGCGATAGCTATGGTTTCTTTTGGTATTTCATTGAAGCCTCCCAGCAATCCTCAAGTTCTTTACTGAAACGTTCCTGCTCCTCCTCCGTAAATGGTTCTGGTCCGTCGTCCATATAACTGTTAGCCAAATCTGCGGCACAATTATCGCAAAGGCATTCATAGCCTGCGCCGAGGACGAAAGCACCACATCTGCGGCAGGTGTCTGGTTCTGAGATTGTGTCTTCGTTCATGTTGTTTTTAGTTGGGCGGTTGAGCTATACGTTCTGCTTAAAATGAATGCGGTAGTATTGGTAATAATCATTTTATATATTTAAGGGATTTTTTAGCGTGGTGCATCATCGCCCCTATCTCTCCATTCCTGCACGCCCTACGCAACTCGCTCTCGTGGTATTCAATAAAAAACAACCGAACAAGGCATTGTATCCAACGCCATGCATCGTTGGAGGGTTTAATTAAAAGTTTTTTCATGGCGTGGATAAATTTAGACGTTCTCCGAAGATGAAATAGCGTGTCGCCATGTCACATCGGTCAGACCATGATGGATTATTTCGAGCGGGTAGTCGCCAAGTGTGCCGAGATTGGCGCGGAGCACTCCGCCCTTCCAGTAGACCGCGACCCACTCGGGCTTGTAATCGTTTTCCATGCATCGCAAGTAGTAGCCTCCCGTTTTTATGTCTTTAAGTTCCATGTTGTTGATTATTTTAAGTCATTGATTGTTTTTAGTTGTGCCACCGTTTAGACGGGGCGGCTGTTCTTAGCGTTCGCCTAATCATTTCTAAATGCGCTCCACCGCTCTCCGTCATCTAGGTAGTCGTCCATCTGGCAGGACTTTAAGAACTCTCGGTCAATTACCAAGACATCCTCACGGTCGAGCCATAGAATGTAGGCGTTGTCTTCCTCTGCGATTCGCTCAAGGCTTTTGCCTTTGTGTTTCCCAAACTCAAGAACAAACTCGGGCGAACAAGGCGTTGAAATCAATTTCGTTTCACTCATGATTTAACTTGGTCGTTATCCAAGGAATATTTCACAGGTCCAGTCATGTCCCAAACGCTATCGAAGGGGTTGCCATCTGCCTCTTTCTCCCACCTCTCAAGCGTCTTCTTGGCTTTCGTCTCGCTACTGAATACGTGCGCCCCGTCGAGAGGGTCAAAGAGCACCCATAAGGCTCTGACCGCTTTTCGTGTTCTTATTTGTGTTTTTACGCTCATAATAAAAAATGGATAACAAGGCGATGCACGGGCAACGGCTACGCCGTGCCGTGATCTTGGTCGTTATCTCTATATGCATTTAAGGCTTCAATCACCCACGCCTCGAACTTGTCTTGAGCTTCACACGCTGAATCGTTGCTCATCGCTAGCCCTCCACCTCGCCCCGTCAGATATCCCCACGCTCTCACGTCGAGCACGTTGGTATCTCCGCATTTGGTTCTGATGAATATCTTCCCCATGCTCCCGACACCGTAGAATTTACCATCAAATTCACTAGGGAGAGAACAAGGCGAAACATCCGACAGCTTGCCGCTTGGTTTGGTTTCTGTGTTATCTTTTCCTGTGCCGTTGCATTTATGGCAGTCGGTTCTCCCTCCTCCACCAAAACCTTCAAGCTCGCCCAATCCATCGCAAAGGGAACAAGGCGAAGCATCCGACAGCTTGCCGCTTAGTTTGGTTTCTGTATTTTCGTTTTTCATATTCTTCCTTGGTGGACATGCAATCTACCAGAAAATAGAGTGAATGTCAATAATTTTTTTTAACTTTCGCGGATATCAACGGCTTCGCCGTGACATCGCTGATTGTTCGCTTCAAAACAATGGTTGAGATAGCCGATTGCGAGACAAGCGGCATGTTCAGCCTGTTCCAGTGTGGTCTTGCTGGGGGCTTTCGTCCATATCGCCTCGTTAAGAGCCAATTTTAACTCAACCCAATCGGGATCTTCGGAAAGCGAACAAGCCGAAGCATCCGACCCTTCACCGTTAATAGTTGTTTTTTCTGTTTCTTTTTTCATGTCAATAATTTGTTTTAACATAGAATCCCTTGGATACCATCGGACTACATAATGCGCATGCACCATTGACCCGTCAGCGTTTCCTACCACCTTCTCGCAAATGCCGCGAAAAACTACGCGACCATTAGAAAGCCGCCTCATCCTTCTCTTTCTAATCTTTCCGTCATAGTCCTCTGTCCATATTGGTTCTCCAAAAATAAGGCTAACAAGGCGCTTCATCCGACCGTTAACCGTTCCTGAGTTGGTTTCGTTTTCTTTTGTGTTCATAAGTTTTCTGGCATCTAAGCAAATATTGCAAATTGACCCGCAACATTCTTGTTTAACAATCACTTTAACGTGCCGTCCTGTCCCTGCCTCGGTCAACATTTCGTCGTTGATTGACTTGCATACATCACAGCTAACAAGCCGCTGGACATCAATGCCCACTTCAGCGGGCGTTTCTTGTGTTTTCATGTTGTTTCTGTGTTGTTTCTGTGATTCCAAACGGTTCCATTGAAGTCATAAACCTTTCTAGCAGTTCGTCGGATCTCCATGCCACTGCGCACAAGTGGTAAACCGCCTCTTCCTTATCGCCTCTCATGTAAGCCTCCTCAAAATCGATGAGGTGTCGGCATATTTGGTTGCCATCGCCAATGCTGGCATCGACATCCCAAACCATACCCTCGTCCCCAGAATGTTTTAGGTTTGAGTTGTAAGAGTGGATGGATTTGGCGACATGTGCATTGGGAAAGTATCTTGTGATATAGTGTAGTACGCGAGCTTTGTTTCTTTCGCTGTCTTCGCGTGGAAGAATTGTATTTTTTGACTGCATGTGATATAAGATAGCGCAAATTGATTCAAATGTCAACATGATTTATAAAAAAAAACAACAATAAATTAAAATACAAAAATTTGAATAAAAAATAGATTTTTAGGTGTAATTATTTTAACATTTTTTATGAATAAAATTTTCTGTGTATCATGTGGAACTAAAAACGTCTACGAAACAACTAAGCCTAAATTTTGTGCTAATTGTGGGGAGGCGATTTCTGGAGTATCTCAAGCAACTCAAAAGACTTCAGATGAGGTCGAAGAGGTGTCTGTGAGTAGTATTGATTTAGATGGTCTAAAGAGGGGCATTGGAGTTCAGTATAACAAATCTGTAACTAAAATTGAAGATGTTTTCGGAAAAGGGGCGGATGGATCTGCTAGCAGACGCGCTCCTAGTAATTTGCCAAGTGGTAAAGACATCATCAAGCACAACATGCAAGATTGTGCGCAAGCCTCAAGATCAAAAGATATTAATGAATAATCAATACGAGGATATGCAAGACGAGATTGAACGTCTTCTAGCTCGTTATAGATCAAAGTGGCAATTGACCGCTTTGGCATGGCTAGATTATGATGATATCTCACAACTGATTCGCACCCATATTTACAAGAAATGGCATTTGTGGGACCAAAAGCGACCCTTCGCGCCTTGGTGTGCGCGGCTGATCTATAATCAGATTAGGAATCAAATCAGGAATCATTATGGTAATTTTGCGAAGCCGTGTCTCAAATGCTCTCACTATATGGGAGGCGAGGAATGTTCGCTTAACAAAAGCGGCAACATTAGCGCGGAATGCAGTTTATACGCCAAGTGGAAAAAGAAAAAAGAAAAGGCTTACAATCTTAAACTACCTTTATCTTTAGACCCCGCCGTTTCTATTGGAGAGACCTGTATTAAAGAAGGTATAGACTATGAGGAGAAAACTGGGACGCTTCATAAACTTATTATTAATAAAATAACCAACGATAAACAAAAAGAGATTTACAAAATGATCTATGTTGATCACTGTTCTGATCAAGAGGTGGCGGAAAAGTTTGGTTTTAAACAAGATAAGAAAAACAGGAAAACGCCACGATATAAGCAACTAAATAACCTGAAGAAGAAATTCTACGAAATCGGGAAGAAAATAATAGAAGAGGAGGATTTGATTTGAACAAATACAAACTTTCAGACGAAGAAAAGCAACAAGTGATCAGAGAATTTAAAAAAGACCCTGATCTTAAGCGCATTACACAAGTTGTTTCTGGTGATCCAGAGGCAGACGGTCGTCATAAGATAGGCAGGGCTATAAGAGCCTTTTTAAGCGAGCAAAACAAGGAATACAAGACTACAAAGCACGAAGAATGTAATGCAGTCAACCTAACGGAACAACAAAGGGATTTCCTTATGGGCGACCATATCGATTCTGACATGACTCCACTTGATATCGCTCGTATTGTTTTTGAGAATGGAGAAATTAAGAGTTTAAGCCTACATCACCGTGCTGTTATCAACTTTCTTACTCAATATCGACCAGATATCATCAACGAGAATGAAGTGGTGACTTCTGAAAGGTGGAATCCGCCGACAGCAGTTTCAAGGTCTGTTAAAAAAGTAAACGATTGGGCGGGTCAGGAAATATCTATAGAAAGCATTAGCAACAAGCATGAAAAGATGATGCGTATGCTTATCAAGTATCTCCACAGCCCCAGATTGAAGCAAACCATAAATGAGTATTGCCGCGTTACTGACAGGGAGTTATTTGAGAGTGAATTTGTGCGAGCGACATGGGATAAGCCCGATTTGACCTCCGATGAGCAAAATCAATACATAACCCTATGTACCAACTACGTCAGAATTAAGCACATACAGGCGCGACTAGATAAATTGAACAAGATGCTCGATGACATGGGTGACGACGCACAGGGGGCAACTATACGCTTTACAGAGCTTATTAAGACCACTAGTGAGGAACTCAATCAATGCGAGAAGCGAGTAGAGGCTCTTACGAAGAGTCTGAATGGTAGTCGTCAAGACAGATTGAAGGCGAAAGGTGAAAGAAGTGGATCTATCGAAGCTTTGGTTGAAGCGTTTCAAGACAAGCAAGATCGTGATCTTATGATCAAGATGGCTGAAATGAAAAAACGCCTTGTGGCAGATACTGCGGATAAGTTGGAGACAATGAGTGAGTTTAAGGCTCGCGTCCTTGGGATTTCAAAAGAAGAATTGTTATGAGTGAATTTGAATGTAAAGAATGCGGTAAAACCTTCACATCCAGAAGGGGTTTACACCAGCATACAAAATGTCATTTTGACAGCCTTGCGGAGTATTATGTTAAACACCATCCACGCTACGATCTATTTTCAAAAGAACCTATACCTTTTAAAAAATACAGTCAATATGTGGATACTGATTTTGTTTCTTACGACAATTATTTAAAGTGGATCAAGGTAAGCCCATCGTCCGAAGTAAAAGAATACATTATTAAGAAATTTAAACAAAAAGCAGAACACAAAGAACTTGGGTTTATGCCGCCCAATGCTTTTTATGATTTGTATGAGATGCCGAACATCATGACCATGCGGAATGTGTGGGGAAGTTACAACGCATTTTGCAAAGAGATTGGTCTTCCAGTTAAGCTAAACAAAAAACTTCCAGAATCATTTTGGAGTAATGATGCCTCAGATATTACTGTGATGGTTGACACAAGGGAGCAGTTACCGTTTTCATATAAAAATAGTATTAGTCAGAAACTGGACTTTGGTGATTACACGGCGGCGGGGGAAGATTTCTCCAAGACATTCGTGGACAGAAAGTCTGTTGGCGATTTTAGATCGACTTTTGGTAAGGATATAGATAGGTTTAGAAGAGAAATGGATCGTTGTGTTCAGTTTGATTCTTACATGTTTGTTGTAGTCGAGGATTCCATCCAAGGAGTGAAAGAGGCTAATAAAAAAACAAAATTCAAAAGCAATCTTAATTATGTATGGCACAATGTCCGAGATCTTATGATAGAGTATCCTGACAACCTTCAATTTATATTCGCTTATTCGCGCAACGGAGCTAAAAAGATTACTCCAAAAATCTTAAAACATGGACAGGATTTATGGAAGGTAGACTTGCAATACTATATCGAAAATAGGGTTTGCGGTAAACAAAGGGTCAGCATGAAAAGGTGATCGTATTAAAAAGATTTTATAATTATAAAAAACAAATTTAGAAGGAATTTAGATTGTGGCTTGGGATAAAGGAAAACAGCGTTATAGATATGAGTATTCAGCGACGAAAATCAACGAGAAATTGTTGGCTATTGAAGGGGATATGAAAGAAGAGGAGGCGAAATATCAACTGTATCGTTTTTTACGAAACAATGTTGGTTATACTTGCGAACTCTTTCTTGGGGTTAGATTATTTCCGTTTCAGGAAATGGCGATAAAATCTATGATGATCGGAGATTACTCGATGTTCGTCTTTTCTCGTGGTTTATCAAAGACTTTCTCAACAGCCATCTATGTTATTTTAGAATGCTTATTGAATCCTAGCGCAAATATTGGTGTTATTGCTGGGACATTCCGTCAGTCCAAACAAATATTTTCAAAGATTGAAGATATCATGGCAAAGCCCGAAGCGGCTATGGCGCGAGAGTCTGGATACAAGCTTTCCAAAGGAACAGATGCATGGACAATGAAGATTGGTAAAAACAAAGCAATTGCTTTACCCTTGGCTAACGGGGAGAGACTTCGTGGTTTTCGTTTTAATCGTATTGTGCTTGACGAGTTCCTAACCATACCAGAAAAGATTTTCACCGAAGTTATTTTGCCGTTTCTCGGTGTTGTTGAAAACCCTACGGAAAGGGAAGAGATTTACGATATAGAGAGTATGTTGATTGACTCTGGAGAAATGAAAGAGTCTGACAGGCATGTTTGGTCCAATAACAAACTAATCATTCTATCATCGCCAAGTTTCAAGTTCGAATACATGTATAAATTATACTGTAAATACCGAGACCTTATCAGCGGCGTATACGAGAGTGCCGACGAAGAAGATGACGAGGACGCGGCGGATGATGCTTATCGTATTATTATGCAGTTAAGTTATGACTGTGCGCCGAATACACTTTATGATAAAAACCTTTTGAAGCAAGCTAAATCAACAATGAGCGAAATGCAGTTCGAGCGAGAGTTTGGTGGTCAGTTCGTGGATGAGAGTGATGGTTATTTTCGTTTATCTAAGATGATGAAATGCACTATTCCTGATGGCGAATACCCTGCGGCAGAAGTGGTGGGTAATCCTAAAGATCAATACATACTATCATTTGACCCTAACTGGGCTGGAAATACAAGCGCCGACCACTTTGCTATGCACGTGTTTAAGCTATTGCCTGACTCCAAGAAGTCTTGCTTAGTCCACAGTTATGCAATCGCGGGAGTTTCTCTAAAAGACCACATGAGGTATTTTCATTATATATTAACTCATTTTAATATCGTGGGTATCTGCGGTGACTATAACGGAGGGGTTCAGTTTATCGACAGTTGTAACGAAAGTGAATTATTCAAATCGTCAAATATCAATATTGGAGTAATAGGAATGGATATTGACAAATCAGAAGAATATAATGACAACATGGTCAAGCTTAAAAATGAATATAATATTAGTGGTAGAAAATATTGTATTCTAAGGAAGCCCACATCTCAGTGGATTCGTTCAGGAAACGAACTACTTCAAGCAAATATTGACCACCAGAAAATTCTATTTGGGGCTAGATCGGTAGATGACCACTTTGACGCTCAAAGAAAAAAGAAACTTCCCATTACTCAGATAAAATGGGACATGAATATGTTGGGTAGCAACAATTCTGCTAAGATGATCGACTTCATAGACCACCAAAAAACCATAATCGAACTTACAAAGTCAGAATGTGCAAATATTGAAGTTAAGAGCAACCCCCAAGGTAGCCAATCTTTCGATTTACCCCAAAATCTTAAGAGAGCAACTGGTCCCAACAGAGCGCGAAAAGACTCCTATTCCGCACTAGTTCTAGGAAATTGGTTTATCAAACTATACTACGACATGAATGAAGCAAAAGATAAACCCAAACCTGTTAACGACTTCATTCCAAGAATCATAAAGTAAAAAATTCGACTTTGAAAAGTTAAAGTGTAACAATTGACATGGCGAAAAAGAGAAAATATACAAAACGTTCCGATTACTGGGAAAAAAGAAAAAATCAAGGTCAAGATAAGAGCTTGGAGGCACTTGCGTCAGCAAATCAGCCAGAAGTCTTTGAGCCAAAAATGCTTGGAGATAACCTATACGAAGCTACAGCCTCAAGAAGCCTTCGCCCAAATAACGCACAACGTTCTAAATCTAGAAAAAACTCAACAGCCACAACCTTGGCGACAGATCGTTTTAAGAATATCGATGACGGTTTATTGCCGTTTGCCTACTCAGAAGACTCTGTTAGTGCTGGCGACGCAATTAGGTTGACTCAAAAAGCTTATTTTAATATTGCGGCGTTTCGTAGCACAATCGATCTTCTTTCTGAGTTTGCAGATGCAGACATCTACCTTGATGGTGGAAGCGCAAAATCACGTAAACTAATCAAGGCTTGGTTGCAAAGAATCAATATCGACGATTTAAAAAGCCAATATTTTAGAGAATATTATCGATCAAGCAACTTCTTCGCCCACCGTATTGATGGAAAACTCAAAGCTACAAATGCAGGGAAACTGTATGAGGCTTATGGGGCGCAAACTAACAAAAACTTCAAAATACCTATCCGATATCTTGTTCTTAATCCCACTGATATTGTAGCTAAAAATTCTCTATCTTTCTCACATCAAGAATACGCCAAAGTATTAACTCCGTTTGAAGTGGCTCGTTTGAAAAATCCCCAAACAGAACACGAAAAGGAAACCTACGAATCTCTCCCTGAAGAAACACAAAAGATGATTCAGTCTGGGGCTGGCGGGTTATCTAATGAAAGGGCTGAAATCAAACTTGATTCAAAGTTCCTTCATGCGATCTTTGCTAAGAAGCAAGACTATGAACCTTTAGCTGTCCCATACGCGTTCTCTGTTCTTGATGATATGAACAAGAAGATGGAGCTAAAGAAAATAGATCAGGCGATTGCTCGTTCTATTGAGAATGTTGTGTTGCTGGTTACAATGGGCGCAGAGCCAGACAAGGGCGGAATTAACCATAAGGCTATCGATGCCATGCAACAAATCTTCCAAAACGAAAGTGTTGGTCGTGTTCTTGTTTCCGATTATACAACGAAAGCGGATTTTGTCATACCTGACCTAAAGAAAGTAATGGGTGCTGAGAAATACGAAATTCTAAACAAAGATATTCAAGAAGGTCTACAGAACGTTCTAATCGGAGATACAAAATATTCTGATGGTTCTATGAAAATGAAAATATTCATGAGCCGCCTACAAGAATCAAGAAATCAATTTCTTAAAGAGTTTTTACAACCAGAAATCAAGAGGATCTGCAAAGGTCTTGGTTTAAAAAGTTATCCAGAAGTAAAATTCGTAAACACGGATACTTTAGACAATTCAGATTTGACCAAACTAGCCACAAGAATGATGGAGCTTGGCATACTAACTCCAGAGCAAGGCATGGATGTCGTTCATAGGGGTGAGTTCCCTCAAGCTGTTGATCTAAAGCCCTCGCAAGAAGAATTTAAAGAATCTCGCGAGAAGGGTTACTACACACCGATGGTGAACAGTATTAATTTCTACGAAAACGAAGAGGATAGTCCCAACAGCGTAAGCAAACCTTCTGGAAACGGCAATCCAGCCGCGCCATCTGGAGAGGGTAGACCTGCCAGCGTAACTAATCCATCGCCTTCGGGTGGAAGACCAATGGGTCAATCTAACGCCTCTATTTCCAAGAGTAATCTTATTGAAGTTACAAACAAAGCAAGTGAATTTGAAACAAAAGCTTATAGAGATTTTGCTTTTAAATATGGAATGGATGAATTAGACGAAAACCGCAAGGATCTTGTGGGTAGGGTTTGCGAATCAATCTTTGCTTCTAAGGAAATGGACGAATGGGAAGCCACGCTTGCTAAGGTGGTTGACAATTTAGAAGAGATTCAGTCACTCGATGCAAAACCTGAAGTCTTGGATTTTGGAGCAGAACATAACTTAAATGATTTATGCTCTGCAATTTTATATCATTCTACTAAAATTTCTGTGTAAGGAATGTTATGGCAGAAAAGAAGAAAGAGTTTAGTTTTCAAATAGCTCCAAAGTTTAAAGTATTAGATGTTCAGAGTTTTGATGATGTAGAAGTTTCAGAAGCTTCCGTCAAGTCAATGTTGCCAGAGGGCTTTAACGCCAAGATGAACATTGATTTGATGCCAGTCGTTTTTAACTTGGCTGTAGTTAACGAGGTTAATCAGAATGATGATGCCATGAATACAATGGCGGCAATCAAATGTGTAAAGAATTTCGCTAACAAACCAATCAACATAGAACACAAAAAGCACAAAATTGTTGGTCACATGATCAATGCGTCGCTTTCTGAAAAAGAGTTTGATTTTGGCGATAACGACATTGAATCATACGCCGACAAAACCGAACCGTTTTACCTGAATGCTTTTGGCTTTATTTACAGAAAGATTTTCCCTGATCTAGCAGAATCCATCATAGAGTCTGCCAGCGAAGACAGTGAAGATTACCAAAACATTTCAACAAGTTGGGAGTTAGCTTCTCGTCAATTTAAGATTATCAAGGGCAATAGTAAAAAGGTTTGCGAATGCGAATTTGTTGAACAGGATGACTACGAAGAGTATCGAGCATACCTAAAAAGATTTGGGGGATCTGGAAAAGATAAAAATGGAGATAGTGTAGCACGAGTTTTTTGTGGTGATGTTATCCCATTGGGCGCAGGTCTAACCATGAAGCCAGCCGCAAGAGTGAAAGGAATCTATCCAGTTGACCCAAACAAAGAAGAATCAAAGGATGAAAAAGCGGTCGCCAATAAACAAAAAAATTCCCAATTAGAGAAAAAAGATGTAACAACAAACAAATCAAATATTTTAAATATGGACGAAAAACAATTCCAAGAATTCGTAAAACAGACTACCGAAGCAATCGCTTCCGTTGTTAAGGGCGACGATCAAGCTAAATCAATTGGCATTTTGATGCAGGAAACCCTTGAAAAACACGGCGAAAGCTGGAAGTCTAAAGTTGACCTAGAGTCAGAAGCTCGTGAAAACACCGAAAAGGAACTTAAGTCCCTACAGGACCAGCACCTTGAGGTTTCCAACGAACTTGATAAGTTGAAAACTGAAATTGAAGCGAAAGCTTCTGCCGAGCTATTTAACGACCGCATGAATCATTTCGATGACAAATACGACCTTTCTGAAGAAGAGAGTAAGATCATCGCTTCTAAACTCAAGGCGGTCAAAGAAGACGAAGCATTTGAAGTTTTGAAAAACGAGATCGAAGTCATCTTCGCCCACAAGGATAAAGAGACTATGGCTCAAGCCAAAAAAGATCAAGACGCACTTATCGAGCAAGCTATTGCTGAGAAACTCGAAAAGAGCGACGCAAAAACTGACGAGACAGAAGTTAAAGCTTCAACTGAAGAAGAAACTGAAACTGAAATCGAAACCGAAGAGATCGAAGCTGAATCTTCGCTCCCTAACGGAAACGGTGAAGGAACTCAGGAAGAAACTCTTTATGAAAAAGCCAAGGCTGGTTTCGCATACAAAATCTCCTAATTAAACAATCTACTAACTATAACTATTATGGCAAACGAAATTACACGACTATTACCATACCGTAGCTACGATGAGAATGATGTTATCAACTTCTATTCTCTTGACGCAGTAACGGGTGAAGCTGGTTCTGTTGTTCAGGTTAGCTCTGCTAATCTCACCGACGAACCTGTATCTATGACCACAAGGGGCGACTCTGATTCTTATAACAATGTTATGGGAAATGGATACTCTCCTTATCCAGAAGTTAATTACAAAGTAAGCAAAGTTGCTGGAACTGGAGCCGCTGTGCGTCCTCTAGGAATCATGCTACGCGATGTAAGAGCTAATGACGAAAACGGACAAAACTTGATCTACGATTCAGTGAAGCGCGAAGAGCTTCAGTGCGTTATTTCTGGTCAAGCTGTTCCAATCGCTACCAAAGGCATTTTCACTGTTAATGTGAACGCGCTTGCTGGTGGAGTTGCTCCTGCTGTTAACTCTCTTGCTGTCCCAGCCGCAAACGGAACTCTTACTGGAGTTGCTTTCGCTTCCGCTGAACAAGCTGAGAAGGACGCCGCTGTTGGAAAATTCATCGCAACTGGCGACCGTGTCGGACAATCTTCGACTGACGCTTTTGAAGGTGCATACGCAATACTTAAACTTGAACTCTAATCCACATCCTCTACAAAAATGAAAATTAATATTCAAAGAACTGAAGATCAATTGGCTCTTGTTCGCGCAATGGGTTCCAATAATCGTGAGGAAGCTTATGAGGCACAAGCCGCCGTTGCTCAACTCCTTTCCCCTGTGGTTAGCGAAGTTATCAACAACGCTGTGACAGTTGGAAGCCTTTTCTCTACACTTACGTTTGGAGAAGATGACAATCCATCTATCCCTCTTGATCTTTATTACGACATCACCGACGAAGATTACATCCAAGTCTACTCTCAACAGGTAGCTGGTGGTCTTCCATATAACCAAGTGTTCCCTGCTCATAACGAGCTTAAGTTCCAGACCTACACTCTTGATAGCGCCCTTGCGTTTGACAGGAAGTATGCTCGGAAAGCTCGCTTGGACGTTGTTTCTAAAACCTTCACCCGCATGGCTCAAGAAGTTATGCTCAAGCAGGAGCGCACCGCATTTAACGTGCTTGCCGCCGCGCTTGTAAAGGGTGATACCACAAGTGGTTCTGCTGGTGATCATATCATCGGTTCTACCCAAGAAAGCCGTTTCGTGCTTCATGACCTTAACCGTCTTATGACGAAGGCAAAGCGCATCAACAGTTCTTTCTCTGGTGGCACTCCTACTGGTGGTAGCAAGGTTGGCATTACTGACCTTTTGGTTTCTCCTGAAATCATCCAAGAGGTTCGCGCAATGTCTTACAACCCAATCAACACCGTCGCCGCTGACGGGGGCGCTCCTGCCAATACCGAAGATGGTCTTCCTGCTCCAGAGAGTCTGCGTGATTCTCTATACGGTGCTGGTGGTCTTCCAAGCTTCTACGGCATGAACCTTATCGAAGTTCTGGAAATGGGCATCGATCAACGTTTCAACAAGATCTTTGACGCAGTTGTTACTGCTGAAGGAGCTACTGTTGTAGGCGGAGGTGACACTGGAACATTCTCGCAGTCTGCTGACGAAATCGTTATCGGTATCGACCGAAGCCGCGACGTTCTACTTCGCCCTGCTGTTTCTGAAGAAGGAACAGGATCAGAAGTTAGCGTTGTTGTTGACGATCAGTTCAGCGTTCGCCAGAACAAGATCGGATACTACGGTAAAGTCGAAGAGGGTCGCGTCTGTATTGACGACCGCGCCCTTGTCGGTATCTCTGTCTAATCCACACTGAACCCCTCAGAAGAGTCGCTCCCAGCGGAGCGGCTCTTTTTTTTTGATTTTTTTTATTTAAATCTATATCATATGTTATGGACAAAAAAGATTTAGACTTCATTCACGGTAAAATAGAACACGAAGAAAAACCGAAAGGTAACAACACAGAACTTCAAATCAACGGATTGCCTGAAGGAAAGGATCTTCTTTCTGCTTCCGCCGAAGATCTAGAAGGACTTGATGTTAAAAAAGAGATTACTGACGGCAATCAGATTGACATGAGTAAATTTGACGAGGTTGATGGTAAAGATAGAAATTCTAAACAGGCTCAAATCGAAAAAGCAAAAGAGCTTGAAGACTTGCTTGGTATTAAAGACGCTAATCCATACAGGACTCTAAACAGAGACATCTTCAAAGAGAACCTTTCTGGTATGTCTGTTGCTGAAATGACAACTCTAGCTTCTCGCGTTGGCATCCAACCATCTGGTGGAAGAAACCAACTAAAAGGCGCGTTAATTAAGTCTTTTGATTTTTACGCACAAAAACATGATGTTACAGTAGGCACTCCCGCTAGACCAATCGAGCTAGATAAAAACGATCCAAATTACAAAGAAAGTGTAAGATTATTCAAAGACATTTGAATAACACATGAACGACTTCGGAAATCTAGCCACACAAATCGTCACATACGACTTCCCTGACGATACTGGGACTTATCCCACCTCATACGTTTCAGGCTGGTTAGACGCCAATTTGGGCGAATTAAACCTACTTACAAACGAAGAGTTCTCCGCAAATGATACAGGTGCTATTGTTTTAGGATCTGGCGACTCTGCCAGTCACGGGTTAACGTCTCAAGAATTAGAGATATTCAAAACTCTTTATGAGGTTCACTATTATGAGAAAGCCGCAAGAGATTCTTTGAGGTCTGCGACTTATGGAACATCAGCAGATTGGATCACACTGAAAGAAGGTGATACCACTATTCAAAGGCAGAATAAAAATTCTGTAGCTAAAACCTTTAGGGATTTTTCGAGCGACTCAAGAGAAAAGCTTGGTCAGATTGTTTTCCAATACAACCGATACAGGTCTGGACCAAGACAAGTTCATGGGGCTGATTCAATAAGTAGTCACGACGCTTTTGATTCTACGAGCGTGGCTAATATCCGAGATTAATTATGGCTTCTATACTAAATGACACTGAAAAGGCTGAGATCCAGTCTTCCTTACAGGACGTTCGGGATACGTTCGCAAGAGATATTTATGTATATACAAAAACCCAACAACCTGCATCTTGGTCGAATAATCCATTTTATGGAAATTCTGGCACGACATCATCTCTGTCAACCCAAGAGGAATTAACTAAATTCACTTACTCTGCAAATATTCTATACGAAAACGACCAAGACGAAAAATTGTTTGATGGTGGGGGTCAAGCGGGTCTGTCTTCTTCAGAAGGTAGAATAAGAATAAAAGTCAATGCAGAGGCAAACGAAAAGATTAAAATATGTGAGCGCATAGAGGTTGACGGCAATTTATTTGTTGTAGATAGCGACCCAAAAGCAATTGGACCGTTTAGCCCACAGGCTTATATGTGGTATCTAAAACGCGAAAACTAATGCCTCGACAAAGTGTCAAAGTTTATATTGATCCCAAATTACTGAAAGATAGTTTATCTTCTGGTGGTAACGGAGCGAGTGTTGCTAGGCTTATGTCAGCGTCCGCGCAAGATCACATAAAAACAAAACAAGATGACCTAGTTAAGAATTTGATGGAACATCCTGTTTCGAAGGAGATTTCTGATGGTTCGACAGCATCAAATATAAGCGGAACACTTGGTGGTTATGGAAACTTGTTTTCTTTTTTGGGGTTCGATAACGGAAGTGATCCTGTAGCAGTGATTGAGGGAATTTTATCCAAGAAATTAAGACATAAAGTCAAACCTCGTGGTAGAGGTAGTTTTTTAATTACGGTTTTCATACCAGAAGCTAAAGAGATTTTTGCAGATACGCCCATGCCTTGGGCTTCTGGATTAAGTTGGGCGGAGGGAGTAGAAAAGGGGGTAAGTAATGCGGCGGCATATTTATTCAACCCCAAAGGTTTCCCTGATTCTAAATCTGGAACTGGTTTACAGTCTCAAAATAAGGTTTCAGGTGTAAGTTTCAAGAGAACTCCGTATATCACTAATTTGATACAGCAGTTTAAAAAAGACCTACTAAAATCTTGAAAGCGCAATTCGATCATCAACTATTAATGAGTTTTTATCTTTGGTTTGAGAAACAACTTCTCAGCCAAAATATAGAAGCTTACCAAACTGGTATATCCAATACTTTCAAATATGTTGATTTTAAGGATATTCCAGATAGCTTTGTGGGTTATCAGGGGCAATTCAGACAGCTTGTGGCAGAACAAGAAATAACCAATCCCAACTCTGGTTTTTTTGTTGGCGGGTCATTTGTAACAGGTGACTCTAGTGAAAATGGAGGTGTGCATACAGACTACAATAATGGTAGGATTCTTTTCCCATCTGCATCTGGACAAAATTTAACGGTGACAGCCGATTCTGCGGTCAAAGAGATAAATACTTATACGAGCAACGACGATGATTTATCTATTCTTATCCATTCCGACTTTGTGGAAGAGGGACAAGGCTCTCAATACATGTATAACCAAAGCTCCAAGCTTGATGAGAAGTCTTACTTTTTGCCCGCTTGTATTATTACATTGGTGGATTCCAGTAATGAGGAGTTTGCTTTTGGAGGAGAAGAGGACACAAAAAGTAGGATTCGAGTTATCTTGTTGTCCAAGAATGAATTTATCATGGACGGCGTAGCTTCCAGATGTAGGGATATGGTTAGAAATAACATAACTCACATCCCTTACAGTGAATTACCATATGGTCAGTCATTTAGTTTAAAGAACTACCCTTATCAGTATGATGAACTAAAATCTTCTCAGGGCGATAATGCCCTTGTCTCCCATGTAAACAAAGTGTCTGTCACTACTGCGGTGTCAGAAACGGTCAGAGAAAGGCTCAATAAGAATGTTGGTGTTTCCTTTATAGACTTTGATTTGTCTACATATAGATTCCCAAGAGTATAATTGGGTGTAAGTTTTAAAAACATTTATCTACTTATGTCATCAAGAACTCGCGTAATTTCACAAAACAAGTCCGTCTATGTATCTGATACTGGATGGTATATAGATGCCGACGAAAACATGATCGAGCCGCATCAGCTACATCGTGTTGATACCTTCTCCTTTGAAGTTGATTTAGCTGGCGCCCGCGAAGATATTCGCGAATTTGGTCAACTTGCTAGAATCGGCACTTTAACAATGAGGGAAATCAACCCAACAGTGTCATTTGGCTATTACCTCGGTAACGGCGAAAATGAACTTGCAATAGGACTAACTTCTTCAGAAGATTTTAATGCACAAATGATCAGTGGTATTTTAACTGAAGATGTTGCTAGTCGCGAGAAGAACATTTACACCGTTATTGTTAAAGAAGGCGAAGACGCTTTCAACTCATCTGCTTATCAATCGCAAAGCGAAAACCATGATGTTATTGGTTTCGGAAACTCTGTCTTAACAAGTTACAGCAGTAACTTCGCTGTTGGAGAAATCCCTAGGGTAGATGTTGAGTGGGAAGCCTCAAATGTGATTTTCTACACAGGTGGTCACTCTGGCTTCAAGAACCCATCAATTGATAAAGAGGGCGCTCGTGCTGATGAAGGTGTTTTCAATCTTCCTGCACCAAGCACTGGAAACATGAACGTTTTAGTTCTTCGTCCCGACGACATCACTGTTAGCTTTGCTAATGACGACATTACCGCTGGAAATCTCGGTGGAACAAACTTTAGTGACATGTGTATCCAAAGCTGTTCTGTTGAAGTTCCATTAAGTCGTGGTAATATTGAATGTCTTGGCGAAGAAAGAGCGGTTGCAAAACCACTTGAGTTCCCAATCGATGTTACTGTCAGCATTAACGCTATTGTCAAAAACTTCAAAGAAGGCGCTCTTGAGTATGTTCTCACAGGAACTGCTGGAGACAATAACACCGACATCAGTGTTGATATTAAGAATGACGCTCTCGATGGAGTTCACAAGTTCACCCTTAAGAATGCTGTTCTCGACAACCAAAGCTTTAGCCAAGGTCTAGACGACAACGAAACTGTTGACTTGACTTTCTCTGCTCAAATTGGTGGAGCTAGCACAACCACAGATGGATTATTCTGGAGTGGTGCGGGAACTTACACTTCAGCAGTCCCAACCAGCGGTGACGCGGTAGCGGCTCAACCAATCTAAGCTAATTTATTATTAGTTGCTCAATAGCGGCTCTGCCTTGTGGCAGGGTCGCTTTTTTGTGTAATATAAGACATGCCAGTGTTTCGTATAGATTCAAGTGACAAACAGGTTTTCATCAACAATACTAGGTTGATGGGCGTTCAGGCTTGTAATATAGAGACGGATAAGGATTTCGAAACTATACGATCAATTGGAGATATCAATGTCACTGATAGGATTTTAAAATCAAATCAAACGACAAATCTATCGATTGACTTCATGCTTTGCGATACTAATCAAAACGACCCATTTTTTGATTTTCAAACAAGCGGGATTCTTTCTGTTGAAGATTTCAATTACAACATTAAAGACTCTGTTCAGGAAACTGTTATTACTGGCGCATACATGACCTCCTACAGCATTGAAGGTGCTGTTGGTGAGTTGGTCAAGGGAAGCGTGGCTTACGAGTGTGATGGCTTTGATTTCAATAATACAGGCATATTAAGCGGAGACTATCAAAGTAGCGATTCTTACAGTGTGTATCAACCGCAGGATATTTCTATTTCCACGGATTTTAATGAAGGCGTGTCTACTTCTGGTTTGTGCATACAGAACTTTAGCTTAAATTTTGATATTAGTAGGAACGCTATAAACCAAATGGGCAGTCTTACGCCAAAAATGCGATACCCAGAGTTGCCAGCGGAAGGTGATTTGAGTTTCTCTGTGATTAAGAATAAAGTAACTGGAATTGATTTGTCTTCACTGGTTCTTGATAAAGGCTTGTTGAGTATAACGCTTAATGAATCCCAATCCAACCAAAGACAATACAATATAAACGACTGCTCTTTAATTTCTATATCAGAAGGGCATTCTTTAGATGACAATGCGACCTTAGATTTTAAATATGTATTTAGTGTAAATAAGAGCGATGTATATGACACTGACCATTTTTATAGATCACCTGTTTACAGATCGACTTCTGGATTTACTTATCTACAACCTGACGGGTCCAGTTTTTATATACAACCTTAATTCTAACACCACTAAAAATTATGCCTGACGTAACTGTAACATCCGATATAGATACTTTTTTAAAGAGTTCAAATAATTCAACTGCCAGAACAAACCTTGGAGCAGAATCTGCACCCACCTCTATCGCCAACAAAGAAGCCGCCTATGCCCTGACGGGTGTGGCAGTCGGCACCGTTTATAAGACCGAGGACACGGGGCAGGTGATGGAGTATCGAGGGGGAGGGGAATCTTTGCCTACCAGTTGGCAATTTAACGTCACTGTAGACGGGGGCAGTAAAAAC
>Ga0315320_10000640_pt1 | contig 28829 bp, 22 predicted proteins | sample M140m21515metaG_FD_203458 | JGI IMG/M metagenome (GOLD analysis project Ga0315320, IMG submission 203458) | Ammonia-oxidizing marine archaeal communities from Monterey Bay, California, United States - M1 40m 21515 | ecosystem: Environmental > Aquatic > Marine > Coastal | place: USA: California... | reverse complement strand
GTTTGTTGGCGCTTGTTAGTCGTCGACGTCGGTTGTTGGACTATCTAAGAAAAATTGATCCTCAGCGATATTTGGATATTATCGGCAAGTTAGGTATCCGAAAGTAAGATTCGGAGGTCTGCAGGCCACAGTGGATTGTCCTTGGTTCTTATCGGGGACAATCATACTGAAGGGAACGCAAAACTCCCAACCCAGCTGGTATCGTCTTCGATTTGGAACCCCCTAGTTGTCATACCTACGACAACAGCAGAGGTGAAGAAAGTAAAGCCGATTTGGCGGGCCTAAATTTTGGAATGAAGTAAGTAAGTTATTGCCTCGATTTTGTCGAGGTTTGTCGGTTTTTGTAGGTAAGAGAAAGAATTGTACGAATGGAAAAGGTACGAGTAGAAAGAGAAATTGGAGGCCAGACGTTTTCATTGGAAACTGGCTTTATTGCGAAGCAGGCTGGAGCATGTGTTATTGCTCAGTATGGTGATACCGTTGTTTTAAATGCGGTAACATCAGGTGCCCCTCGAGAAGGAATCGATTTTTTCCCACTAATGTGTGATTATCGTGAACGCTTTGCTGCTGCCGGGAAATTCCCTGGTGGATTTTTGAAACGAGAGGGACGCCCTTCGACCAAAGACACATTAACCTCACGTCTGACAGACCGTCCGATTCGTCCGTTGTTCCCTAAGGGGTTCAACGACGAAGTGATGTGTCAGTCGACGGTGGTTGCCAGTGATGCTCTGAACGATGGTGATGTAATTGCCATGAATGGTATCGCAGCAGCCCTTCATATTTCGCCATTGCCGTTTGACGGGCCGATTGCATCGGTTCGAGTTGGGCGGATCGATGGTCAGTTGGTTACATTCCCAACTGTGGAGGACTTGGAAGAGAGCGATCTGGATATGATCGTTTCCGGAAGCCTCGAAGAAATCTTGATGATTGAAGGATTTGCTCGTGAAATGCCTGAAGATGAAATGGTGGAAGCCATTCTTTACGCTCACGAAGGCATTAAGTTGGTCTGTGAACTGCAGAACGAACTACACGGAAAATGTGATGTCCAGAAGCAGGAATTCATTGCTCCTGAAGACGATGGAATTGGCGCCCAGTTGATTGAAAAGTATTCGGAGCAATTCCGAGCAGCTCAGTTGACTGACGGCAAGCAAAATCGAGCTGAAGCCGTGAATGTAGTGAAGGCGACGATTAAGGAAGAAATGATTCCTGATCCGGAAGCTGAAGGAGCTATTTGTTCGAAAGCTCTGAAGGCTGCCCTCTACAAGCTTGAATCACATGTGATTCGCAAATTGATCGTCGAAGGTACACGTCCCGATGGTCGTAAGCCGGATGAACTGCGTAACATCGAGTGTCATGTTGATGTTCTGCCACGTGTTCATGGTTCAGCGGTATTCCAGCGAGGTGAAACTCAGGCTTTGATAACGGTGACTCTTGGTACAAGCAAGGATGAGCAACGAGTTGATGGAATCACTGATACTTATTCCAAGAAGTTCATGTTGGACTACAACTTCCCAGGTTATAGCGTTGGTGAAGCCAAGCCTAATCGTGGGCCTGGTCGTCGTGAAATTGGTCATGGTATGTTGGCTGAACGAAGTGTGAAAGCTGTGCTACCTGATCCGGAAGATTTCCCATACACCATCCGTATTATCTCGGATATCACCGAATCCAATGGCTCTTCCTCACAGGCATCTGTTTGTGGAGCTACCCTTGGTTTGATGGCTGCTGGTGTACCAATTAAGAACCCGGTTGCTGGTATCTCGATTGGGTTGGTGCAGGAAGGCGACCAGAATATCCTGTTGACAGATATTCAGGGTGCGGAAGACCACTTTGGTGATATGGACTTTAAAGTCGCGGGTACGCAAAAGGGTATCACTGGTATTCAGCTCGACCTGAAGATCAATGGTGTTAGTGAACAAGTAATTCGTGATTCCTTGGTTCAGGCTAAGGAAGCTCGTCTTAATATCATGCGAGAAATGATCCGGGAAATCGATCGTCCACGTGCCGAGACTTCGCAGTATGCTCCTCGCTTGATCCGTGTCAATATCGCTTCGGATAAGATCGGTGCTCTGATTGGTCCTGGTGGAAAAAATATTCGCCATATTCAGGAATCAACAGGGACTGTTGTTGAAGTCGATGATGATGGTGTTGTCACGATTGCATCTACTAACGCTGAATGGGCTGAAGAAGCACGGGCCTTAGTGGAGTCTTACACAGCTACTGTTCAGGTTGGAAAGATCTACGAAGGTTCCATTAGCAGTATTAAGGATTTCGGTATCTTTGTAGAAGTCCTTCCAGGTCGTGACGGATTGTGTCACATCAGTGAATTGTCGGAACACTACATTTCTGATATCTCAGCCGCAGTGAATGAGGGAGATGTCGTTAAAGTGAAATGTATCGGAGTGGATGATCACGACAGAGTGAAGCTTAGTCGTAAGGCTGCTTTGGAGGAACTAGGGCAAGAGGATGATTGGGAACCACAGGAACGGTCTGAGAATGGCGGAGAACGTCGTCCTCGTCGTGATGGCGACCGTCGCGGTGGTGGACGTCGTCGCCGAGACTAAGCATTCAAACATTGGTGTTTGAAGTTTAATCAATGATTAGCCGGTTGTCCTGTAGTTCAGGCCGACCGGCTGTTTTGTTGTGGGATCGGGAAAATGAGAGTGACAAAAACACTCTACCAATTTGCATACTCAGACTAAAATAAAGGCTCAGGATAATTTACCTTGGAAGGCGTAGAAGTTTTCCCTGGAGGATAATAGATTCAAACTATGGTGGATCGCGAAGTAGAGCGTTGGCAGCAAAGGGCTCTGTTGCTGGAAAAGCAATACGCCGAGCTTGCGCAAATCGCTGGATCTCTGGCACACGAAATAAAGAATCCGCTTTCGGTAATTCGTATGAACATGGAATTAGTGGAAGAAGACTTAGAGGAGAGTGAAACGCCACGCGAGCGTCGGGTTTGGACAAAGCTCCAAACCGTACACTCCCAATGTCAACGTTTGGAAAAACTTCTTAACGACTTTATGAAGTTTGCTCGTTTGCGAGATCTAGAGCTTGAGATTGGATCGTTGAATCGGCAAATCATTTCCGTTTTGGATATGTACGAAGCGCAGGCACAAACTCAGAGCGTTCAGATGAATCGTTATCTGGATCCTGAGTTGCCGGCCATGCAGTTGGACCAGGAAACACTGCAGGGGGCATTGGCTAACTTAGTCAAAAATGCGTTAGAGTCGATGCAGGATGGCGGGGAACTGACTGCGATCACGCGTGTGACTCCTGTTGGTATTGCGATGGATTTAATCGATACTGGGTGTGGTATGAGTGACAATACGGCATTAAATATGTTCAATGCGTTTTACACGACCAAGCCTGCCGGTTCAGGTCTGGGCCTGCCAATGGCTCGTAAAGTGGTGCAAGCACATGGCGGTCGAATTGATGTGCAAAGTCAGGAAGAGCAGGGAACTAAATTTACCCTGGAGTTCCCGACGCCGGCTCGACTTGACTGATGTAATCGGCATCCAAAGTAAGAAATGAAGGTACCCAACATTGACTGAAATAAAGGACAGCCAGGAATTAGCTCCTGGTGACATCCGTGTCTTGGTGGTGGATAACGATCCGCCTCTGGCAACCGCGATGGTGGAAAGCTTGGAGTCTGTCGGTTATGACATAAGCATCGCAATTTCAGGCCCTGAAGGCCTGAAGATGATTCAACAGAATCAATATGATGTTGTTATCACAGACCTGATGATGAATGATGTAGACGGCATGGGCATTCTCGAGAATGCTTCTGAGTTACTTCCTCATGCTGAAGTGATCATGGTCACAGGTCACGCAACGGTGCCTCTGGCCGTTGAGGCCATGCAATTGGGCGCTTATAACTTCTTGGAAAAACCGATCACTCCTAAACGTCTTCGTGCGATTACCGCCCGGGCCGTTGAAGCGGTGGCCCTACGTCGTTGTAATGTCGAACTGCAGCAACGCCTCGATGAGAAGTTTGGCTTTGATGGTATTATCTACTCTAGTGACAAAATGAAATCGGTCATCGATCGTTTGAAACGTATTGCACCTACTGATGCAACGGTTTTGATTACGGGCGAAAGTGGCACGGGGAAAGAGTTGATTGCACAGGCGATTCATCAGAATTCACCACGCAAAGGCAAACGACTTGTCCCTCTTAACTGTGCAGCGGTGGCAGAGAATCTGGTGGAGAGCGAATTGTTTGGCCATGTGAAGGGAGCATTTACAGATGCCCATTCAGATCGCATCGGAGCATTTGAATATGCAGATGGCGGGACGATATTCTTGGATGAGATCGGGGATATGCCTTTGGCAACGCAGACCAAACTCCTACGTGTTCTGGAAGAAAACCGTATCACTCGGGTGGGTGACAACTCACCAATGGACGTTAATGTCCGAGTGGTTTCTGCGACCAACCTGGTTCTGGAAGACGCGGTAGAAAAGAACGATTTCCGAAACGATTTGTATTACCGGCTAAAAGTAGTAACCATCGAATTGCCAGCATTGCGTGAACGTCGGGACGATATCGTGCCACTAGTCGATCACTTCCGGAAACAATGCAATCAACGTCATAATAAAAATGTCACTGCGGTGACCCCCGCTGTCACGCGACGGTTTTATGCTTACGACTGGCCGGGTAATATTCGCCAGCTTAGGAATATTGTTGAGAGCATGGTAGTTCTTGATATGGACGAGGTACTGGATGTCGACGATTTGCCACCTGACTTTGAAGTCGATTGTGATGAACTTCCTAATAATTCACTGGGGCCGGTAGATTTGGTCGGGCAGCCAATGGCACAGATAGAAAAATGGGCTTATCAACAAACATTGGTGCTGACCAATGGCAATCGGGAGGAAGCAGCTCGTATACTAGGGGTAGGTGCTCGTACCGTTTATCGTAAACTGAAAGAATTCGAACTGTAATTTTTTTAACACAGTCTTCCCAATGGACGGGGCTTAGTATGGCACGGATTGCACAATTATCCACAAGCATCATTAATAAGATTGCGGCTGGCGAAGTTATTGAACGCCCCGCTAGTGTCGTAAAAGAACTTGTGGAGAATTCTGTTGACGCGGGAGCCACAAGGATTGATGTCACTGTGGAAGACGGCGGTAGTACTCTCATTCGCATCGTTGATAACGGTAGTGGTATCGAGTCCGATCAGATCGAAATGGCTGTGGACAGTCATGCCACTAGTAAAATAGCGACGGCTGAGGATTTATTTTCGGTCTCGTCACTGGGATTTCGTGGTGAGGCGCTGGCCTCTATCTCCGAAGTCAGCAATATGTTGATCCGTAGTCGGACGGCTGAAAATGATGCCGGGATGCTCTTAGAGGTTCATGGTGGAAGGCGTCAGCCTCCGGAGCCGATTGGTTGCCCAATCGGTACTATGATCGAAGTACGCAATCTCTTTTTCAACACCCCCGTGCGGCGTAAATATCTGAAAACCGCTCAGACAGAAATGGGGCATATTACGGAAGCGTTTACTCGGATTGCTATCGTGCATCCTCAGATTCACTTCAGCCTAAAGCATAACGATCGTATAAAACACGATTTGCCTGCAGTCGATAGCTGGAAAGACAGAATTGCTCATTTTCATGGGCGTGATCTGGCAGAGGGATTGATTTGGGTCGAAAGCCAGGATGACCACGTGTCCCTTGCCGGATATGTTGCCGATCCTTCTTTCTTCCGTTCTAACACTCGTATGCAGTATCTATTCCTCAACCAGCGGCACATTCGGGATCGTAGTTTGCAGCACGCATTGGGCGAAGCTTATCGCGGCTTATTACTTCACGGTCGATACCCGATTGTATTTCTGAAGATGGAAATGCCACCAGAAATGGTTGATGTAAATGTCCATCCGACGAAGCTTGAGGTTCGCTTTCAGGATGGACGACGGCTGTATAGTCAGTTATTGAGTGCAATTCGCAATAAGTTCCTGTCAACTGATCTGACAACTCGTGTTCGTCATGGAAAGCACGATGATCCGGGGACGGCGCCACGGTCGCAGCCCGTTGAAGCAACTCGGAAAATGGAATTTCAGTTTGGAACGTCGCAAGCCGACCCCGCGATGATTGGGCAGAACAGTTCTGGTCTGCCGGACAGCTTTCGCCGGGTTCTAGATCCTGACCAACTTGCCTCGGGGTTGGCGATGAACGCTCCATCGGATTCGAACGACCGTCTCGACGATGATCCGTTCGGTAATCCGCAGACAGCAGCCGATTTGCCATCACATACTACACTTGGTATTCAAATTCAGAACCGGTATCTGGTGACAGAAGACGAGCGTGGTATGGTTGTCATCGATCAACATGCTTTACATGAACGTATTCTCTACGAACACTTTCGCACCAAAGTGATGGCAGGGAACCTGGAGACCCAAAGACTGCTTGTTCCGGAACCGGTTACCTTGACGCCGGCAGAGGCAGCGGCCGTGTTGGAGAATCAGCAGCAACTGCAGAAGCTGGGGATTGAAGTGGAACCGTTTGGTGGTGATACCGTGCTGGTGTCGAGTTATCCAGCGATGCTTCGTCGGCTTAAGATTGAAGAAATGATTCGTCATCTGGTGGAAGTCTTGTTGTCCGGTAAAGAGTCACCAGATAAAAGGGATGTTCTCGACGATCTGCTCTCGATGATGTCCTGTAAAGCGGCCGTGAAAGCTGGTGATTCTTTGACCACGGAAGAAATTAAATCGCTGCTTGAATCACAGCATCTCTGTCAGGACTCGCATCATTGTCCTCACGGTCGGCCGTCGGCGTTGGTGTTTTCCCGAGATGAACTCGATAAACGATTTCAACGCACAGGAATCTAAGTGGGGCTATGGCCTGTTGACCATGGCTTTCATTGCTTCCGGTTTGGCATAAGTGCTGTCCCGCCCGTATGCCTGCCAATAAATTACGCAGTCAGTGTTGCGAGATTGAAACCTCTCAAATTCGTTTACGCTAATATCACAATTGCGTACGAATAATTCCTTTAACTCAGGCATGCTTGAAAGCGTTCGCAGATCACGATTCGTAAGGGAAGAATTGGATAGGTTGAGGTGAGTGACATTCGTTGAGGCAAAGTGTTTCACTGCTTCGTGAGAGAGCTTGATTCCCATTAGTTGGAGACTGGCCAGATCTGTTAGCAAATTCAATTGTTCAATAGCTCTCGAGTCAACAGGGCAAAATGAGAGGTCCAAATATGAAAGATTGGTTAGTTGATTGAGTGTTTTCCCAGTCACCTCAGTTTGATAGAGAATTAAGTACTCCAGCGTTTCGACCTTGCGAAGCGCGGCTAGCCATTGATCCTGTACGTTTGTGTTAGCCAGATTGAGAAGCATCAATTGTGTGCATTGGCCCAATGCTTCCAAAGTATCTTCGCTAAGTTTGATCCCCCGTAAGATTAATGACTGTAACGGAAGGGACGTCACCACATTTTTCAGACCATTGCTGGAGCACTGCGTGTAGCTAAGGTCTAGAAGCTGGCAGTATTCATGGCCGGAGAGATAGGTCAGTCCTTGATCGCTTATCTGTGTGCCACTTAGATTTAGGTGAACAACGTTTAGGCTTTTAATATCGGTTAGAGCTTCGTCTGTGACATCTGAATCTGCCAGATTGAGTGAAAAGGGTAGTTCCGTCGTGAGTTGTGACAGCGCATCACGGTGCAGGCTGCCAAGAAGGCAGTTGCGTAGACTGAGGTGTCGTAGATTACTGTTTTGTGAAAGGGCTTTTAATCCCGCAAAGGTAACATGGGTATTGTCTAAGACAAGGGTATGTAGGGCCTGGTGTCTTGTGAATGCCTTGATAGATCCGTCCGTGGTTGCAGTGCAGGCTAAATGAATTTCTTCCAACAGTGGTAACTCCTGTAGCCTTTTGGATTCTTCCGCCGCCCAGACAGGATTATTGTTTAATTTGAGGCTGGTTATTCCCTTCGAGCCGGTTAAGTATTTTAATCCGGAACCAGTGAAATGAAGAGACTGAAGCTCGACGGAGGTTAGTTTTGACAGACTGGATAAGGGCTCTAAATCAGTATCTCGAAATTGACCATGGCGGATAGAAAGAACGCGAAGATTTTTTATTTTCGCAAGCGTGTCAAACGTGCTACGAGAATCAAGGCATTGAGCATCAATATAGACGCCAAGGATTTGATTAGATTGGTCATCCAATTCAAAATGCACTAGATTCCCAAATTGTGAGTCTAGCTCTTGTTGCACAATTTCATTAGCTGACTTGTGCATTTTTGAAGGGGTTGAAAACTGTAGTGTTGTAAAAGCGGTAAGTATTACCGACAGGCTTACGAGCACTACGACTGGAACTGTTTTCATATCATCCGTGACTTATGTATGAAGGGGCAAGAAACTTATAGTGATATATATTAAAAAACCCTTGGTAACACCAATGCAATTCTGCTTGCCTAACCGTTAACACATGCGCAGCAGGAGTCTGTTCCCCACAAACTTAGCAGGTAAATCTGGTGATTCCAGAACGAAGTTGCCGAGGTTATAACAGAGTAATAGAGGTGGAAAGTAATGTTCCTAGGATAAACAGTATCGAGAGGTATAAATCGTTGAAACGGTTAAGTGGTGAACCAGCATCTACCATTTGTGTCAGCATTGGGCGAGGGCGACACAAACACATGAGGGCAGAACACCAGCATTTAGCTGAGAATGGTGCCCGCCTAGTTGAGTTGCGTCTGGATTATATCCGTCGAGCGGTTACGCTAAAGCGACTCTTAAGGGATCGGAAGTGTCCCGTTGTCGCAACATGCCGACGTCCTCAGGATGGTGGTAAATGGTCAGGGACTGAAGCTGAACGAGTAATGCTGTTGCGAGCAGCGATTGTTGAAGGTGTTGATTACGTCGATTTGGAAGAAGAAATAGCGGAGGATGTTCCGCGCTATGGTAATACCAAGCGAATTATCAGTATGCATGACTTTGACGAAACTCCCGACAATCTCGAAGAGATCCATGCCCGCTTGGCTGCGAAAGATGCAGATATCGTCAAGCTCGCCTGTATGGCTAATGCTCCTAACGATGTTACCCGAATCCTTAAACTGATCGAAGAGAGTGAGATTCCAACGGTCGGGATTTGTATGGGAGATATTGGGATGCCCAGTAGACTTCTGGCAGGGAAATTTGGAGCTCCCTTCACGTTTGCCACATTCCATCATGAACGGACAATTGCACCGGGGCAGCTAAGCTATGAAACGATGACCGAAATCTACGGGTATGAAACAATTAATGCCGACACTGAAGTGTTTGGCGTGATTGCCGACCCCGTGGCCCACAGTATGAGCCCGGTGATTCATAATGCAGGCTTTGATCACCTGAACATGGATCGTGTTTATTTACCATTTCGTATTCCGAAAGATCACCTAAATCAGTTTGTCGATGATGCCCCCTCATTGGGTATTCGTGGCCTGAGTGTGACAATTCCGCACAAGCAGGAAATCATGGCTTCCTTAACAAAAATTGAATCCGGTGCTCGTAAAATAGGTGCCGTAAACACGGTGATTTTCGACGGGGATGAAATCATTGGATATAATACAGATCTTTACGGTGCTATGGTAAGTTTAGCCGACGCTGCTGAGGCGGATCCGGACGAAAAATGGTTGACCGGTAAAAAGGTACTTTTACTTGGGGCTGGAGGAGTCGCACGAGCCATTGGCGTAGGAGCCAAAGACCGTGGTGCTGAACTCTTGGTGACTTCTCGTACCTATGAAAACGCTGTTGAACTGGCAAGCAAGCTTGAAGGTGAAGCCCTTGCGTGGGAGGACCGTCATTCGGCTAATATAGATGTTCTCGTGAATTGCACTCCTGTCGGAATGCATCCTAGAATGAATGAAACTCCGTTTGAGGAAGCTGGATTCACTCGTGGAATGATTGTCTTCGATACGATTTATAATCCCGAACAAACATTACTCATCAAGCAAGCTCGAAATCATGATTGCCGAACGGTGACGGGTATTGAAATGTTTGTTCGACAGGCGGAATTGCAATTTAAGTTGTTCAGCGGTGAAGAAGCTCCTCTCAATGTCATGCGAGAAACGTTTCGTCGAACTATCTCATCAGCTAATTATTAGAGATTGAGGTTCATGGGTAATATCTTTCTGACCGGTTATCGAGCCACCGGCAAAACGACAGTCGCTGGTCTGATTGCTCAGGCCCTTGGTAAAGAAGCCATTGATGCCGATGTCTATTTAGAAGAACAGGCAGGAATGACGATTGCTGAAATCTTTACTGAAGAGGGCGAGCAGGGATTTCGGAATCGTGAAACGGATGTCGTGAAGGAACTTGCCGGTCGTGAAAACATAGTGGTTGCCCTGGGTGGAGGGGCTATTGTGCGTGAGGAAAATCGCGAAGCTCTACAGGGGCGAGGCATAACTGTCTGGTTAATGGCAAGTGCGACCGTTATCTTTGAACGCATGAATACTGATCCGCTCACAGGACAACGTAGACCTGATTTGACGGCAGTTGGCGGACTGGAGGAAGTGCGGAGCCTACTGACACAAAGAACTCCACTTTATCAGGCAGTCGCAGATTTCATGGTTGATACAGAGCAATTATCACCCGAAGGTGTAGCTGCCGAAATTGTGAGCAAAGTCACCGCTTAGGCTAGAATCTTCTCTTTGATGATTCGCCAGACAAATAACATGCCACCCATCGCCGATAAGAGCAGCATCAGAACAAACGGGACGGAATCGATTTGTTCGTTCAGGACGCCATAGATTCGTCCCCAAACAGTTTCCCAGAAGAGCACAATGATAATGGCGCCCAGACTCAAATAAGGTCCAAAGGCAAGTTCGTTTTCTTTTCGTACAATCGCCTGAATGATACCAATAACGATGCCCGCAAACGGCGCAATGAAAAAAGTGATGATGACCGCCTGCCATCCCAGGAATGCACCAATCATGGCCATTAATGTAACGTCTCCAAAGCCCATTGCTTCCTGCTGTGCTGCTACCGAACCGATGATTCGTACACCCCAAACCAGAACCAGACCACCTGTCATGCCAAGGATGGAACTAAAGAGACTCTCCCATTGTCTCGCATCGCCCCATACCCAGATCACATATAGAAATACCCATCCCAGCATGCAGCTAACCGCAATGAGAGTTGTTACCGTAAAAGGTTTTCGTTTCCGCTTTTCACCAGACGATAACGAATAACGACGTGGCCGTATCACACTAGCAAGCATTAACTGCAGCCCTCGTTGAAGTCCAAAACGCAACGTGCAGAGTTTTGGCATGCTGGCGATGCCCCAGAATCCAAGCAGCCCCATACTGTACAGAAGTGCTCGTGATTCATTCCCCCATTCAAACCACACTTTAGGGGAGTAAGCGTGCAAGTGTATTAGTTCTCCATTCAATAAAGCCTCAGTATCAAGTAATCGACTCTCGGGAAGAAAGGCAGATAGGACTAAAGCGAGTAGGGTTCCAAAGACGGTGACTTCATCCGGGATCATCCGCTCATCAAAGTCTACAAAGGTGGCGATGCAGAGCAGGGTGGTCATGCAAAGAAAGGGAATTGCCTGTCGCCAGAGCAGGAAAGGTGAGAAGTCTGCGTCAGCCTGGCTCGCCAGATAAGCAACGTTCGAAAAGTGGGAGTAGGTATAACCAAAGAATAGGGCCATCCCCACTTCGATCCAGAATGGCCTAACCCAAAATAAGTAGCCATGCTGACGGGTCTCAGGTTTCATCCTTAGCCAACCGACGATAGGTAATCGGGTGCTCCACGATCGGTGGCTGATCTCCTCGGGCAAAGGTCCCCATGGACTAATTCGCCGTTTGTTCCAAGCCAAATTGTAGATTCCCCAGTTCACGAACATACCTACGACCGAGCCGATGATCATCACTATCAGGCAGGTGCTCCAACTGAACATGCGACTATTGAGTACTTTCGTGGTGGGGATAGGGATTAAAAGGTTTCCGCATAGATGATTAATTCGATGCGTTGATTGGCTTCTCGTCCCTGGTCCGATGCTGTCGAGTAACGAGGGTGATTCTTACCTTTGGAAGCGAGTGAAAACTGATTTGCCGGTAGTTGTGTCATACCAACTAAGTAATTGTATACCGAGGTAGCTTGCTGGATAGCTTGCTGATGATCATCGTTGGGAGTGAGGCCGGAAGCAGCGTGGGCTTCCAGCATTATTTGTTGATTAGGATATTGTTGTTTAATCGCGGCGGCAATTCGGTCCAGCATTGTCTTCCCGTCGTTGCTGATGGTAACCGTATTGGCGTTAAACAACTGCGATCTCGGCAACTCGATGCGGATCGTGTTTTTATCCCGGCCAACAACGATGCCTTCAATGCTGACAGCTTCAAGTGTATTGGCAGAGGGTGCATTGTCGGCCGATAAGTCGATGCCAGCATTGTTTGCGAGCTTATCGTTGGCCTCTTTCAATTGTTGTTTTATCAAATCCACTTCACTGGCGGTGACTCGGAATTGTTGACGTGCTTTTGCTAATTCAGCGTGCAGGGACTCATTGTCAGCCGTGAGTTTCTCTAACGCAGAATCGTTGGCTGGAGAAGCTGTATTTTCACCCTTGTCACCGGCGATCGTAGTGTCACTTGAAACAGGATTGTCTTTTTTGGTCCAGCTGAATTTACCGTCCGGCCCAATCTGGCAGCCGGCCAGCATTAGCAGAAGGAAAAGTGACGAGTATCTAGCGTAAGAATTCATTCATTCCCAATTAAAAAACCACTCCGAATGTTTGCCTATAGTAGCAAATCACCGGATTGGCGGGAAATAGCATTGGCTAGCATTCGAATTAGAGTTAGTCGTCGCTTGACACCTTTATTTTGTAACCTACGATTAAATAATAAAGGTTTAAGCCTTGTTTTTCGGATGAAACCATGAGATTTCTAAACTACTACAATATTTGCGATTGCCTCTGTTGTTGCTGATTCCTCAGCACTTGCAGTTGTAGTACGTCTTTTTTGTCTCTTTCTAACTAGTAATCATTCGAAATGTCTTCCCGCGAAAATAAACAGCAATTACCAGAATTGACCCGGCAGATCCTCAAAACCTATGAAGATCTGGGAACAATCAACCATTTGGGCCATACCCCGTTACCTCAACTGGATAAGATTGTTGCGATCCTGGCAGATTTCAAAGAAGTGTTATATCCAGGCTATCGTCGTCGCCAGGGATTGCATCAGGACAATATCTCCTACTATGTTGGGGACCTGATCGACCAAATCTTCAATGAACTTTCCACTCAAATTGCGAGAGCGTTACAACATGAGGATGTTGTTTTTGAATCCCGTGGTAAATGGAGCGCCTATTTGGAGCAGGGTGAGCAGATTACCTTGGCATTACTGGAACACCTGCCTAATTTAAGACAAATTTTGGCAACCGATGTTCAGGCAGCTTATGATGGTGACCCAGCTTGCAAGAGTTTGGATGAAGTCATTTTTTGCTATCCGGGACTCGATGCTATGACCGTCCATCGGATTGCTCATGAGTTGTACCTGCTTAAAGTCCCATTCATTCCTCGTATGATGGCTGAATGGTCCCACAAAGAAACGGGAATCGATATTCATCCCGGAGCAACGATTGGTGAGTCGTTTTTTATCGACCATGGGACAGGAGTTGTGATTGGTGAAACGACGGTGATAGGTAAGCACGTGAAATTGTATCAGGGGGTAACCCTCGGAGCTTTGAGTTTTCCAACAGATGCTGATGGGAAACTCATCCGTACGATGAAACGCCATCCAACGATTGATGACCATGTCGTGGTCTATGCATCAGCAACCATCCTTGGTGGAGACACGATGGTTGGGCACGATAGTGTGATTGGTTCAAGTGTTTGGCTCACACGTAGTGTACAGCCTCATACGACAGTAACTCTGGAGAAACCCAGATTGCGTATGCGAGCTGATAGTAAAGATGCAGTCACGAACGACTCGTCATTCGAGATTTAGATCTGTTTTATTCGGCTGCCAGAGAAATCGCTTCAGCCAAGTCAATGACACCATCGTATAGACTGCGGCCAATGATGGCCCCATCCAGTCCGGCCTCCCGAAGTTGCCTCACGTCATTGAGCGTTGTTACTCCACCAGAGGCAATGACTGGGATCGATGTTGCTTGTTTCATTTCCTCCATGCCGCTGACATTGGCACCCTGCATCATCCCATCTCTGGAAATGTCAGTGTAAATAATCGCTGCGACGGGTTGGTTCTCAAATTGCTGAGCAAGACTGATCGCAGTTGTTTCACTTGTTTCCAACCAACCATCGGTTGCCACCATGCCATCTCGAGCATCGATTCCCAGGGCTAGTTTATGCGGGAATTTATCGACCATGGATGAGAACCAGGTGGGTTCTTTCAAGGCCTTTGTACCAACGATTAGCCGGCTGACCCCGAGGCCCAGTAATAACTCGATGGTAGCCTCTTCGCGAACGCCACCGCCAAGCTGGCAAGGGACATCAATCGCTTCGATGATGCTTCGTACAGCATCCTGATTGATCCAGAGGCCATCTCGAGCTCCATCCAGGTCCACCAGATGCATACATTCAGCACCTTGTTTGCACCATTGTTGTGCCATCGCCCCCGGATTATCCCCAAAAACCGTTTCTTGATTGTAGTCACCTTGTTTGAGGCGGACACAATTGCCTCCCCTGAGATCAATGGCTGGCCAAATCTTCATGACGATATCTTTCTGATGGTTGCGACAGGGAAGGGATTAGAGAGAGCCGAAATTGTTTAAAACCTTAATGCCGGCTGCCTGGCTCTTCTCGGGGTGGAATTGTGTTGCAAAGAGATTGTTCTGCCAGATCATGGAACAGAATTCACCGTCATAGTCACTTGTGACTGCGATGACGTGATCGTTGCTTGGTACAACATAGTATGAGTGAACAAAGTAAAAGTGAGTGCCGAAGTCGATGCCTTCCAGAATTGGCGCATCGCGAACAATGTTTGCTTGATTCCATCCCATATGAGGAACTTTAAATCCCTTACGAACATTAAACCGCTTCACTTTTCCAGGGATAATTCCCAATCCTTCGAATTCACCACCTTCATAACTTATGTCAAACAGTAACTGTAGCCCCAGACAAATACCAAGAAATGGCTTTTCTGCTTGAATCACATCCTTAATGGGACTGACCAGATCCCGGCGATGCAACTCACTAATGGCATCTTCAAAGGCCCCTACACCGGGAAGTACGACTTTATCGGCCGCCGCTACGGTTTTTGGATCGCTAGTGATCGTGGCTTCAAATCCAGCTTTTTCAAAGGCTTTTTGAACGCTACGAAGGTTACCCATTTGGTAATCGATGATGGCGATCATTTTTTCGTATTCCAGTAGGTGAAAAAGGGTTCGTACGTTCTTATTGTAAGCCAAACATGGGAGAGTCAAAACCGGTCATGCAGGCCTCCTTTCCACGAAGAACAACCGGCCCTCCAGATGGAACCTTTAGTGAGGTAGTGCTCGACGAGAACGGATGGCTGCGATTCCGAGGCTCCCACATAGCATCAACCAGCAGATTCCACTGATTGTTAGGCCGAATAAGAAGGAAGTGGGACGATAAACAAGATCGATGGTTTGCTCACCTTTTTTGAGGACTACGGCCTGCATCACTCGATTCGCACGAATTAATGGAGTCGGTTGTGGGAGCGTATTCTCCAAGTTCCAAATGCGCGCGTGCCAACCGGTATCAAATCCTTGATTAATGATTAACGGGCCATCCTCTTCTTTAAAGACTCGAAGTCTTACAAAGCCCGGCTCAAATGATTCAAGACGAATGACATCCTGTTTAACAGAAATAGGTGAACTGCTACTTTTGATTGAATTTGATTCAAGCGTTGATAGATTCTGGAGATCTGCAATCAAGCCGTCAGGGTAAAAGACATCTTTGGTGAATTGATCTAGTTGGGCAGGAGTCCCTCCATTAAATGGAGGTCGGACTTTCCAATTTGGAACGGTCCAGAAAAATGGAACTGGATTAGCGATAGTAGTGATCGCGACGTCTTCAATCTTGGTAGGGCTGGTAAGCATTTCATCGTGCCGAGGGTAGAAATTTTCCGGTCCAATAATATGGCTGGCCCCTAGCAGTGCCAGACCATCAGCATCAGGTTCTGTGACATGATCTTCTCGGGTAGTTCCGTGTCTTCGCAGGACTCGTAACATAGAATCGTAGTGCGCATCAGAAATACTTGCATTTGCATCGAGTAACTGGATGTGACTTAATAGGTGCATGCGGGGTCGAAGAGATTGCCGGTCCCAGATGATTGCATCGCGTTGGCGTTCAGCAGAGCTTTGCTTGGCGAATGACGGTGGGTTCCATCTAGAAAGTCTGGTTCGGTAAATTCGCGTCGGTATCTGCTGCGTTGAGTTCTTGAGTTGTTGTTCGATAGGACTAATCGCGTCCCAGTGATATGACGATGCGGATGAGAAGAGCCATGAATTCGCAAAGAAGAGATCAGCGGCAAGTAGGATTAAAATAATTGTCGTTTTCATCTTTTCCTTGCGAACGAGTTTTGTCGTTAGGATGAAGCCAAGTACGATAACTAGCGGTTGAATCGCTGCCTGTAAAAGATCGCGTTTGACTCCCTGGCCAGCAGCAGGACCTAGGAACGAGTCGGGCGGGGAATTGGCCAGTCCTTTGGTTAATAAGTGGCTGAGTAGTGGATAGCACGTCAATAAAGCAGCACACAGTCCTACCATCGACCAATTGAAAACGGCTCTGCGGCGTTCGGTTTCCTTGTCGACGGTATCGAAGCCGACTCCGGCCAGAATGGCTATCAGTAGGCTGGTCAGGATAAACCATTTGGCTGGATAGCGAAATTGGATGTATCCCGGTACGACATTGCAAAGGAACCAGTAAACACCACCGGTTTCCGAAGCAACAGGCTTGGCTCCGCTTACTGCAGTGATGAACCATCCAATTCCATACGTCCCCAACGCAGCCAAAATAGTGAAGACTATCATCCGACTGAGTTGTTTGTGCCGGGCCTTTTTTCCTAGCCCGAAAATACTCAAGGCAAGCAGTAGAGGGAGGATTCCCTGGTAGATGCTGGGATACCAAGTGCGTGGATTATCTTCAAATAGAAAGGTCCAACGTTGTCTTTGCGGATAGAGTTTCCCGGTTATGTTAGGGAAAGCTAGTTCAGTCATTTGCCAAGGAGCCAGTGAAAACTGATAGAGTTGTCCATGGTGTTCTGATGCCCTGCGTCCCTTAAAGATATTGTTGGGAACTTCATTGCCAGTAACCTGATCAGCGATCCATTCAAAGGTGGTCCTGGAAGCAGAGCGTAAGTTTCGATTGGCATTCTTGGACCAGGTATAGGTAGGCAGAATTTGTATCGCTGCTAAGCCGAAGGCGATGATACCAGCAATTACCATTCGCTGGGCAACTTTTCGTTTGGCGATCTTGTTGGGCTGATGATTGCGATTAGATGTTTTGCTGACAAAGCAATAGAACAGGGGGATTAGCAACATAACGTGTAACGCCATTTGTGGATCGCCGCCGAGAATTATGAGGGCAAGTGTTACGGCCAGATAGGCGAGAGATTTCCTAGAGTCCTGCTTTTCAATGAGATCTAATGAAAGACTAACCGCCAGCGGTAGCCAGGCTGCCGATACTAAATAAATAATATTGGAGTGCTGAGTGAGTACAGCACCGCCCATGCAAAATGACAGGCTGGCAAATGCTGCGCCTGAAGGAGAAGCATTCCAGCGTCGCGCCAAACCGTAAGTGTTGAGTCCTGCCAATACGAGATGTGTGATGAGGTAAAGCAGGACACAATTGGGAAAGCTTAGCGGTAACCAGAAAAGTAATTTGCCGGGGTAGAAGATACTGGTGCTCGAGTCGGCCGCAAAGGGACGCCCGAGGTCATCCAGGTGACTCCAAAGTGGAACGGCGCCTTGTTGCCACAGTTCGTGCTCGAAATGAAAAGAGGGATAGTAATAGTGACCAGCATCTCGAAATACAGGCAGTTCCCCCTGAATCCATAGAGGAGCGACTAATGCTGCTAATGCCAGCAAAGGTATGATCAGAAATGCCGATAGTTTAGTACGATCCACGAGGGTAAACCGGCGAACGGCTAGCTAAGTAACAAGGGCGAATTTGAAAAGCATAAAAAAACAGGGTGTAGAAGTTACACCCTGTTATTATACGAATTTACCAGACAGCTGATATTGTAACTAGCTACGCTGAGCAACTCTTAACTGGGCTCGCACGGCGTCTGACGCTCGTTCGCGAAGGTCGAGTTCTTCGTCGTTATTGCCGGGCATGGCCAGTGCATCACCGAGTTCCTGCTCCAACGCACTTGAGTCGAGATTTTCGACTGCAACAACACGGTTTGTCAAAATTGACACCGTATTATCCAGAACTTGGACAAAGCCTCCTTCGATATAGAAACGCGAACCGCCTTCAGTGCCTTCGAGTCTCAATTCACCGTTGCCCAAACGCCCGATCATCGGAGCGTGATCGGCCATTACTCCCTTATCACCATCAAACAGTGGTAGGGTAATGGATGAAGCTTCTGTTTCAACGGCTGTTTCAGCAGGCGTTACAACGATACAGGTAATTGACATGGACTAACTTTCTTCCATTTTCTTGGCTTGTTCTTCTGCCTGGTCGACGGAGCCAACGTACATGAATGCACCTTCTGGTAAGTGATCCCATTTTCCGTTGCAAATTTCTTCGAAGCTTCGAAGTGTATCTTCCAGTGGAGTGATCTCACCAGGCTTGCCTGTGAAGACCTCAGCCACGAGGAATGGTTGAGACAGGAAGCGTTCAAGACGACGAGCACGATGCACGATCATCTTGTCATCTTCACTCAATTCGTCGACACCAAGAATCGCAATAATATCCTGCAATTCACGATAACGTTGAAGGATCGTCTGAACCTGACGAGCGATCTGATAGTGGCGGTCACCAACATACTGTGGGTCGAGAATACGGCTGGAGGAAGCCAGAGGATCCACAGCAGGGTAAATACCTTTCGAAGCGATGTTACGTTCCAGATAGAGGAAGGCATCGAGATTACCGAAGGCCGTTGCAGGAGCAGGGTCCGTTGGGTCGTCAGCAGGCACGTAAACTGCCTGAACCGAGGTAATCGCCCCTTGCTTTGTGGAAGCAATACGTTCCTGCAAGGCACCCATTTCGGTAGCCAATGTCGGTTGGTAACCAACGGCAGAAGGCATACGTCCGAGAAGAGCTGATACTTCGGAACCTGCTTGAGAGAAACGGAAGATGTTATCGACGAACAACAGGGTGTCAGCACCAGTTGTATCACGGAAGTGCTCTGCCATTGTGAGGGCCGAAAGAGCAACACGAAGACGGGCTCCTGGTGGCTCATTCATCTGACCGAATACCATACAGGTCTGCTCGATAACACTTCGACCAGTATCGCCAATTTTCGCTTCCTGCATTTCCAACCACAGGTCCGTACCTTCACGCGTTCGTTCGCCAACGCCAGCGAACACAGAATATCCACCGTGAGAACTCGCGATACGAGCAATCAATTCGGTTAGGATCACTGTCTTGCCAAGACCGGCACCACCGAATAGACCAGCTTTACCACCACGAACAAATGGAGTGAGCAGGTCAATCACTTTAATACCGGTTTCGAACAGTTCAGTATTGGTAGAAAGTTCCGTTACGATAGGGGCTGATTGGTGAATTGGGCGGTAGGCTTCAGCTTCCACTTCACCACGACCATCCACGGGCTTTCCAAGTACGTTAAAGACCCGACCTAGTGTCGCATCGCCAACAGGAACTGTAACCGGCGATCCTGTGTCACTGCAGTCCTGTCCGCGAACCATCCCGTCAGTACTACCGAGAGCCACACAGCGTATACGACCACCACCAAGGTGTTTCTGTACTTCTCCGGTAAGGATGCCGTTTTCGCCTAGATCGATTTCTACTGCATTGTAGATATCAGGAAGTTTGTCATCATCGAACTGAGCATCAAATGTTGAGCCGATTACCTGAGTAATACGTCCAACTTTCTGTGTTGCTGTATCTGAAGCCATGTTAAAACTCTTTGTTTGTTAAAAAACTATATATGTTGTGTTTGGTTGGTAACTGTACTAGTGGTTAGCTTTTTAATGCTTCCACACCACCGATGATTTCCATGATTTCGCCGGTAATTTGTGACTGGCGAGCACGGTTGTAGGTCATCGATAGATTTCGAATCATATCGTCGGCATTCTCCGTTGCACTCTTCATGGCAACCATTCGAGCAATCTGTTCACTAACAGCAGCGTCGAGGAAGCACTTAAAGAGATTGATGCGGAAACTCATCGGAACTACTTCTTCCAGAATACTTTCAGCGGACGGAAAGAACTCAAAGTCAGCATCTATGCCTCCTCCGTCCTCTTCCTCGTCTGCCGCACCGACGCTGCCAAGCGGTAACAATGTTTCCACTATAGCAGCTTGTTTTGAACTGGAAATGAACTTGGTATAAACCACATCCAGGCGATCGAGTCGCCCGGCGATAAATTCATCGAGCAATTGATCTGCTATTGGCTTGACATCTTCAAAAAGTGGTTCGTCTTCAAATTGAGTGTAAGTTTCATCCGCAGAATAATTCCGGAATTCTAGGTTCGTGATTCCTCGCTTACCTGAAACAATCAATTTGACGTTTGCATATGATTCAGAGAGACTGTCGAACTGGCGCATCGTTTCGCGGATGATGTTGCCGTTGTAACCTCCGCAAAGCCCTCGGTTTGAGGTGAGTACGATCAGGGCCGCATTGTCCATGGCAGAGCGTTCTTCGAGCAGTGGGTGCTGAACCTCCGCTCCGCTTTTGGCAAGGCTGGCCACAACTTCGGTGATCCGCTTCGTATACGATGTTGCCGCGGTCGCTCGATCCATTGCTTTCTTGAATCGAGCTGTCGCAATTAGCTCCATCGTTCGCGTGATCTTTCGAATATTGCGAACAGATTTTCGTCGTTTGTCTAATGCCCTGGCGTTTGCCATAGGATTTTTCCTGTTACGTTATTGGTTTAAGTAAAACCTTAAATCAACGACTGAAGAGTGATTACTCTTCAGTGCTTTCATCGGTAGCATCTTCGGCTGCAGTTTCCTGTTCCGCTACTTCTTCCGCTACTTCTTCTACCGAGCTTGTCTCTTCAGTCGCCTCTTCTGCATCGACTGCGTAGCTGTCACTCAAGCTTTTGAATTCGTTAATAGCGCCGATCAACTCTTCTTCGTCACGAATCGAACCGTCGTTGCTAATGGCATCTAGGATTTCAGGTTTCTGATCTCGTAGAAACTCCAGGAAACGGGTTTCGAATTCTGCTACCTTGGTAACTTCGACTTCATCAAAATGGCCATTTACACCGGCATAAATTGAGCAAACCTGTTCGGCCACTGGTAGAGGCGTGTATTGCCCCTGCTTTAACAGTTCGACCATACGGTACCCTCGGTCTAGTTGTCGTTGAGACGCCGGATCAAGATCGGTACCGAGTTGAGCGAACGCTTCCAGTTCACGGAAGGCAGCGAGGTCAAGTCGAAGACCACCGGCAACCCCTTTCATCGCTTTGATCTGAGCTGCACCACCCACGCGAGAAACCGATACACCAACGTTCATCGCAGGGCGAATACCTGAGAAGAAGAGGTCAGGTTGTAGGTAGATCTGACCATCGGTAATCGAAATCACATTTGTGGGGATATAAGCAGAGACTTCACCTTCGAGTGTTTCAATAATTGGCAGCGAGGTCAGTGAACCGGCGCCAAGTGCGTCACTTAGTTTGCTGGAACGTTCCAGCAGACGGCTGTGACAGTAGAAAACGTCACCAGGGAAAGCTTCTCGTCCGGGAGGACGACGCATTAGCAGGGAAAGTTCACGGTAAGCGTTGGCCTGCTTGGAAAGGTCGTCGTATACCGCAAGCGTATGTTCACCTCGGTACATGAAGAATTCAGCCATTGATGTGCCAGCGTACGGAGCGATGTACTGCAGAGGAGCAGGGCAGCTGGCACCGGCGACGATCACTGTCGTGTAATCCATAGCGCCGCGTTCTTCCAGAATCTTGATTACGCCTGCAACCGAAGAGTCTTTCTGTCCGACCGCTACATAAAAACACTTCACTCCAGAACCCTTCTGGTTCAGGATGGTGTCAATGGCAATCGCCGTTTTACCGGTTTTACGGTCACCAATAATCAATTCACGTTGTCCACGTCCAATGGGAGTCATGGAGTCGATTGCTTTGATACCGGTTTGCATTGGTTCGCCCACAGGTTGTCGTTCAGCCACACCCGGTGCTCGTGCTTCCACGACGCGGGTCTCTGTTGAATTAACCGGGCCTTTGCCGTCGAGTGGATTCCCCAGTGGATCCAAAACTCTTCCGATCACAGCATCACCAACAGGCACAGAAAGCAGGCTTCCAAGAGCTTTCACTTCGTCGCCTTCTCTAATCTGCAGGTAGTCACCAAGGATGATGACTCCGACGCTGTTTTCTTCCAGGTTAAAAGCCAAGCCGTTAACGCCGCTAGGGAATTCGACCATTTCACCGGCTTTAACTCCGGATAGACCGTAAACCCGAGCGATACCGTCGCCGACTTCCAGGACGGTTCCGACTTCGCGAACGTCCAACTGACTTTCGTACTGCTCAATTTCCTGCTGCAATACGGACGCAATTTCGTCTGCGTTGAATTTCATGGAAGGTTTTCCTTACGTTTACTAAAAATGATTGTGTTCGGTGTTGTGTTTAGCTATCAGCTGAAAAGCGTTCCGTAGCTATACGGATTTCTCGAATGGTGTTATCTTTGGCCAACTCGCGTACGCGTTCGAGTCGATTGGCGACGCTGCCGTCATAAACAGTGTCACCGACCCGGATCAAGCTACCACCAATCAACTTGGGATCAACATTGAGAACGAGTTCGACAGTAGCGTCGAATGCTGAACTCAATGCAGCTTTCATCGAATCCCGAGTTGCCTGATCCAGTTCCTTGGCCGTGGTTACCCGAACTTCGAGTTGCCCCTGTTGCGCGAACAGTTGTTCTCGAAAACTAGCATAGGTTACTCGGAGGCAGTCTAGGCGCCCGTGCTTTGAAGCAACTTTCAGGAAGTTAAGAAACGTTTTTGTGACTTTCCCCTGAAAGGCCTTGTTGATGATGCTTACTTTTTCGTTATGCGCAATACGCGGCGATCCCAGAATTGACTCAATCCGGGGATTGACGTTGAGGACGTCCTCCACCAGACTTTCGAATTCTGCTAACACCGCGGTTGTTTCTCCGGCTTGCTCAGCAGCCTTGAGCAGTGAAGTTGCATAAACTTCCCCTACCTGCTGCTTGCCGGTATCCAGCGTTGTTTTGTGTTGTGGTGCTTCCGGTTCAGCCATCGTTTAACCTTCCTGGATGTTGTCCAGCGTTTCCTTAATCAGTGCCTGATGATCGGAGGCATTTAATTCTTTGTTGACAATTTTTCCGGCCAGTGCAACTGCGATGTCCGCCGATTTTTCCGCAACATCCTGCAAGGCAGCGTTTTTGGCAATTTCAATATCGTTCAAAGCACGATCTCGTTCTGCGGTTGCTGCTTCCCGAGCTTCCTCTACAATTCGATCTTTTGTGGCTTCGGCATCACGACGGCCTTCAGCGACTATTTCGTTGGCTTCCTGAGCGGCGGCTGCGATTTTTACTTCGTATTCTTCGAGCAGGCGTTCCGCTTTTTCAGCACTTCGTCGCGCGTCAGCGATATGGTCAATGATTCCCTGCTCACGGTCATCAAGTGCTTTCTTGATTGGATTCCAGGCAGCCACTCTTAGGATGACGACCATCAAAATAAAGACAACAAGCGTATAAATTGCCATGTCCGCTGCAATGGAGCCTGGGGCTTCCAACTCTTTACTGGCGTTGGCGTGTGACAGATCTGTGGCGTCATGGTGATCGTGGCCGTCGTGATCGTGATCGTCGTGGCCGTCGTGATCGTGATCGTCGTGGCCGTCGTGATCGTCATGTCCTTCTTTGTGGCTTCCATCGCTATCCGCCGGGGCTTTGGTGGTTGCCTCGGCTTTTGCTTCCCCTTCGTCAGCCATAGCTGGCAGAGACGCCGTGCCAAACACAAGCAGCAGAGCGAAACTCCAGCGAATCCAATTTTCTTGCATAATCTTGATCACGTTGTTACCTCGAGTTTCGTGAATCGTGTTCTCGTTTGATTTACGAATTGATTTGTTAAGTGTTTTGTAATGGTTTAGTGGTGATGCATCGATGCACCAATAAACAGTGCACTCAGTAATGTGAAGACGTAAGCCTGTAAAAACGCCACAAACAATTCCAGCATTCCGATACAGGTCGCTCCTATAACGGCTACAGGAGTCACGCCGTAGGCCATCGCTCCACCGCCAACCGCTGCTGTCATGGCCATTCCGATAATGGAAAGTAAAACCATGTGTCCAGCTACCATGTTGGCTAACAAACGAATAGCTAAAACAGCATGCTTTATCATGAGTCCGGCGACTTCGATGACCCAAATCATGGGCTTAATCACGATCGCAATTGCAAAACTAAGATCCATGCTGGGAATCTGATTTAACCAGAACCCAACGGGTCCATGCATCATCGATCCCGAAATCAGTGTTGTCAAAAAGGTGATGCCAGCCAGACCAAGCGTGACACCGAATACCCCCGTGGGGGATCCTACGAAGGGGATTAATCCGAGTAGGTTGCAGGTTACGATGAAGAAAAAGAGACTCCATAAAACGGGAGTAACTTTATCAGCGAGATGGTAAGTTTCTGGCCCGTCTTCATGATGTCCATCCTGTCCGTGCTCATCATGATCGTCGTGCCCATGATGGAAATCGGAATCGCTGCCGATCGAAGGGCGGGCGATTTCGTCGCGTACGAAGAGCAGGAAGGTTTCCAGAAGGTTTGCAAGTTTACCTTTGGCGGGCTTTCCGTTGGCGATGGCTCTGCTGTAACGGTTTAAGACGAATGCCAGAAAACATACGACGAATAATTCAACAATCATGAATTTGGACAGGCAAAAGCCCGATTCGGCTTCGTGCAGATTTCGAAGCTCACCACCGAAAGGTTGAGGAATAATAATCTTACCGCTCAGGTGATGATTGTACCGTTCAAGTAACCCTTGCTCCTCCCAGACCCCAGCGACTTCATTGTCAAGCCATTCCGTGTCGTTAAGAATCTCTTTTTGAACGTTCTTTTGAACCGTCAGCGGAATTGAGTTAATTTCACCTAATTCATTACCGGTCTCAGCAGCCTCGGCCTCCACTGCTTTTTTATTAGTTTCGTAGTAGAAGACATCATAGGGTGCATGGTGATGATTCGGTGTCCAGTCGTGCCATGCGGTCACAGACTCTTCCGTAGACATGCCGTCGATTGGAAACTTTGCAGCCAGAGCTTCGGCTTCACTGTGCTGAACGGTGGGATCGAGTTTTAGCCAAATGGATGGAAATTCAGAGGGCTTTGTGAAGTTGCGTTGGAACGCAAACTTGGGAACCTCGAAGAAGTATGCATCTTTAATATGGAGTACTGGGTTGGCCATTTAGATGTCTGTCTTTGTATTCTGGTTACTGAGTTGTGCCTTTACCATTTGCACAGCCAGTATTGTGTCCACGATTAATGCTAGGAGAAAAAATCCTAACGTGAAATACATTATGTTTGCATCTCGCAACTGCTCACTCCGCTGATGAATCAAAAATGTTCCACCTATCGGAATAAACATCCGGAATAACATTCCTGCCAAAACACCGTTTACGCCTTGCTCCGAACCTCGAAGAAACATAGGCGGTATCAAGCCCAGAACAGAACCTAACCAACAAAGAGTCACTCCAATCCCGGCAGCTTTCATCTCGATGTCAGTAAATGCTTGGTTTCCGTACCAGGCCAATGCAGTAAATGCTGTCGCAAGCACGACCGTAATTACCACCAATGGCTTCCAGTGAAACTCAACAGGGGGTAAACCAACTGTCGCTGGCTCCGTCAATTGGTTGGACTTGTCTTCGCTCAATGGTCCGAGCTCCTTCAATTCCCTACATCATCGGAGTTTTCCTGCACGACTGAATTGGCAAGCTTAATAAGCTGCCACAAGCCAAAAGGAGGCCCGATGATCCAGCCGGTTACCATCATATAAGAGGTGTCGTAATGGCTATCGAGGTAACCACCCCCAATACCTGGAAGGATCATCACCATCACACAAGTCAAAACACGCGACACCAAGTCATAAGCTTCCGCCAAAGACGATCGCTTAGGACCTTTCGGATATTCTGGTTTTTCAAAGTGAGGTAATTCGACCATCGACCAACCCTGATGGAAGGTGTAATTACCTGATCATATAGGATCAGGATTTACCGGTTAACCATTGCCAGCCATTTCACTAATTAGCAGTATCCGGATACTGAACACAAATGTTACAGCTTCGCTGGTTTACCGAATTCAACATCACTTAAAGCCGCTTAATTTATACTGCAAATAGCGTACGGTCAACTCACCAACCCCCTATATGCACATGTTTTTTATAGTTTGTAGCAGAGTTTTTAAAGGGGGGCGGGAAAAAATTTGTTAATGCCAATTTTCGTCCATCCCATAACACAGGCTGTAACTGGTCACCGGTTCGGTCGCAAGCTCTTCCAGCGTGCGTTCCGAGTGCCAATAGAACCGGCAAATAGTGGGAATAACACATCGATAAGGTAGTTATTGTTGGGGGGGTGCATGTTGTCAATCTACAGGTCTTTAACTACAGTCAATGGTACTTGTTAGTGGCTAGGGGCCTTTGTTGTTGAAGTCAGGCCTACGGGTTACTATCAAAGGTCGGCCTAAACCCGCTGAAAACAGTGGATACAGGTAACGTAACTCTCATGGATGGTTTTACAGTTGCGTTGAAACGACAAAGTATACCGCAGAGGAGCAATCGATACAGCGAAGAGGGGTATCGAATATTCTTCAGAGTCGCGGTTCTGTAAGTCTGCGAGTGTTCTCGACACAGTGGTTTGGTTAACACTCCAGTCCCGCCCGCCCGAGCTATTGCAAGGGTGACCCACCAGTGACACAGGACTCTAACCACTTAGAGCCTGCCCGCCCCCGGTGCCAATATAAAAGACCGGAACAGTAAACAACCCAAAAGGAGAATGGCTTTGATTTCCAAAGTTGATTTGAAGTCTCAGACTGTAAAAGAACTTGGTCAGCGTGCTCGTGATCTTGGTATTCCAGGTAGCGGATCTATGCGAAAAGACGAGTTAATCAAAGCTCTGTCCAACAAACTACGTGCGATTAAAGCCGCCAAGACTCGAGCGAAGAAGAAAAAATCAGTTTCCGGATCGACGACGACCAAGCGAAAACGTACAACTCGAGCTCGTAAAAAACAAACTTTACCAGTCGTAAAGTTGAAGACGAATCTCGTGAAGCTCGATATGAGTGAAACTGATAAGCAGGAATTGAAAGACCTGTCTCTCGGGAGTAACTTCGGTTCATCCAATGGTCGTTCTGTGCATCGCGACAAAATCACAGTGCTTGTACGTGATTCTTTTTGGTTGCAGGCCTGCTGGGAGATTAAACGTAAAAGTGTTGTTCGTGCTCAGGCAGCCATGATGGAACACTGGCACACAGCTCGCCCGGTGATCCGTGTCTATGAAGTTGAAGATGCTTCTAAAACCACCAATAGTGCTCGAATTGTTCGTGACATTGAAGTTCACGGAGGTGTTACAACCTGGTACATCAACGTCTCCAATCCTCCGGGACAACACCGAGTCGAACTGGGCTACCTTGCCGCGAATGGTGAGTTCCATGCACTCTGCCGAAGTAACATGGTGACCACCCCGGTACCAGGCTCAAGTGAATCTATCGATACTCACTGGGATGATATCGCTGATAACTACGAGCGTGTTTACGTTCAGAGCGGTGGTCAAAAAGGTGATGCTGGCAGTAGTGAACTCAAAGAATTGTTTGAAAGACGTCTCAATCGTCCGATTGGTGAATCTGTTGTTTCCCGATTTGGATTCAAAGCTCCTGGTACCGAGGAAGAGGCATTTCAATTTGATGTGGATGCTGAATTAATTGTGTTTGGTAATTCAGACCCAACATCATCGGTGACGATTAAAGGCGATCCCGTCAAGTTGAGCCGGGACGGTAGCTTTACGGTGCGAATGGATTTACCTGAGCGGCGTATGGTACTGCCTTGCGTGTCCACGACTGCTGACGGACGTCAGCAAAGGACAGTGGTTGTTGCAATCGAGCGTAATACCAAAAAGATGGAACCGGTGACGAGAGAAGATACCTTATAAGTCTTTTGGGTCATTTGATGACATATCTTGGACGCTTTCCTGTTAGGCACCAATTGCACACGTGTCTCGAGAGTGCTAGATTGCTATTAGCCTCTTCCATGTTTGTGTGTAGGTGCAGATTTTTTGGGGAGCCGATAAGAGATCCGTAGGGAGCTGATTTTTGGCTGCGGCCACGGGTCATGCCATGTTTCAGTTGCATTGTAACTGATTCTTGTGGATCACTCGTCCCGCTGTCCAGGTTCCCACCTTTTTGGTTACACGGGCTCTCACAAAACTCTCTACCACGGCATTGCGGCGGAGGCTTTTTTATTCGATGTCTGTCGAAGTAACGAATGACGAACAATACACTCTCGAGATGATCGAGAGTGTTGTTTCGTTCATCTCTCAGTTTGAATCTTGCGTTGTTGCCATGTCCGCAGGTGTTGACAGCGCCGTGGTTGCGAAAGCCGCCTCATTGGCCTTGGGCTCCAATGCCATGGCTGTGACTGCACAAAGCCCCAGCCTTGCGTCCGGTGAGCTTGAACAAGCCCGGGAAATAGCCGAATTGATAGGGATTGAACATCGGGTGTTAAACACCAGTGAGTTTTCAAATCCTAATTACCTTCGTAATCAGGGAGATCGCTGTTATTACTGCAAGTCCGAACT
>Ga0315320_10000635_pt1 | contig 28919 bp, 43 predicted proteins | sample M140m21515metaG_FD_203458 | JGI IMG/M metagenome (GOLD analysis project Ga0315320, IMG submission 203458) | Ammonia-oxidizing marine archaeal communities from Monterey Bay, California, United States - M1 40m 21515 | ecosystem: Environmental > Aquatic > Marine > Coastal | place: USA: California... | reverse complement strand
GCTGCGGGAATATTTATCTTAGTGCTGACAATAGGCAAGATTCTGAACCGGCTGGAAGTGCTGGAATCTAAAATGGTAGAGGCTTGGAAGGCGATCAACGAGCTGATTCGCAAGTAATGCCTGAAATAAACGACAACACGACCATAGAGATTCCGATTCGGAACTTAGTGGCCATTATTGCTGGCGTAGTAGTTGCCGTTTTTGCGTACACCGAAGTGACTAACCGTATCAGCGTCCTAGAACGTCAGATGACGATTCTTGAAGTGGATCTGAAGATGAACTCAGAGTTTCGTGTTAAGTGGCCTAGAGGTGAGTTAGGCGCGTTACCTGATGATCTATTGCAGAACAGCCAGATTTCTGCGCTGGAAAAGGTTGTTGGCCTCAATACCGATTTCAGGAACAACTGGGCACCTCCTGCGGAAGTTCAAGAGTCAATAAGAACCAACTACGCACAAGAAATTAGGCTGGAATACCTAGAGAACGAAGTAGAGGACATAAAAACAAACAAATGAAGGTTATTTTAATTATCATGATTGGGAGCTGGGTGTCTCCTGATCGGATAGAGTTTGACACCCTAGAACAGTGTGAAGTGGCGGCGGAAAAACTAAACTACGGCAAGATAGTAACGGCTTGCGAAATTGGAGAACAATATGCTGGAATACTTAGAGATAGCGACAATGTTGGTGGCCCTCGCTAGCGCAATTTGTGCAGTAACCCCTACACCTAAAGACGATGCCGTCATAGGCAAGATTTACAAGGTGCTGGAAATGTTCGCACTTAATGTCGGCAAGGCCAAGCAGTGATACAGGCTCTTATAGGCCCAGTTACAGGGTTGCTGGACAAGTTTATTGAGGACAAAGACCAGAAGGCTAGACTGGCGCATGATCTCGCCACAATGGCCGATCAACACGCTCAGGAGCTTGCTAAAGGGCAGATGGCTATTAATCAGGTTGAAGCAGCCCACAAGTCGCTGTTTGTGTCCGGATGGCGACCCGCAGTGGGTTGGGTTTGCGTTTTAGGAATGTTTGGGAACTTTATTACTATCCCATTTAGCAACTTTGTCTTGGCCTTGTTAGGTATAAACATAGTTATACCTTTAGTCCCCCTAGAAACCATGATGCCTGTGCTGATGGGTATGCTAGGATTAGGAGCAATGAGGTCATATGAGAAAAAAAACGCGGTGCATAGAGACAGTTAAAACGGGTTTCGCAAGCCCTACCAAATTGATTATGGCTGGGCCTACGATTCCCCTCCTTCCCTCACGGTCGTATCAAGGTTCGATTCCTTGAATAATCACCCCCAACTCCTTTGGAGCCATTTATTAGCGTTAGCGGACATTGACAGGTCTGCTGGGCTTCTTCGTTTCTTTTCCCTGCATCTCGAACAGATTTTGAAATCTCTCCTAACAGGCTTTCCGCAATAACCGCAAGACGGCTTAAAAAGGAATGTCATCGTCAAACTCATCTGTAGCTGGCTTATGATGAGCTGGTGCCGCATCCTGCTTAGGAGCTTGCTTAAACTCGTCTGAGTCGCTCCAGAAGACCTTAGCATCCCCTAGCCAGTTTTTATCAGCGCCAGAGTCCCTCTCTTCTTGGGACAACGACTCCATGATGCCGCCGTTCTTGCCGTAATCATCTTTATCGCTATTGACGAAGACAGTTAGATCGGCATAAGTGCCTTTCTTCCCTTTATAAAGCCGCTCTTTTCTGAGCTTTGTAACGTCGATTGACAAACTAATTCCAACTGTACTCATTTTACTCTCCTTTCTTTTCTAAATAATGGATAACGCCTTCTGTGGCCTCAACATCTCCAGCAGCTCTAATAGCTTTGAAGGCATGTTTTTCTGCTGCCGTAAACCGAGCACCAATAAGTTTTTTCTGCAACGGTGTGGTGTCATCCCACACCTCGTCAAGACCCGATTTATCATCATCTTTCATCAGCTCCCTTAGGTCTGCTGTAATGCCGTCTAAGGCGTCGTGAGCAGCCTTGGTAGCAACCCTTACTTGGTCTTTAAACGCTTGCTTCTGGCCTTTAGGAGCGCCGTTAAAGGCCTCTGCTTGCTCTGTATCAGACAGCCGGTCCAAATGATCAAGAAGATCTAAAGAACTGCCGCTTTTAAGGACAAGATGAAGCTCTGAGTACAAGTCAACTTCAGGCATTGATTCCCCTGCATAGATATAATGCCCTAGACCAAACATCGCCAACGCTTTGACTAAACAACGCATCTTGTTGTTCGCAATGTCGGTAGATGACGGGTTCTTGATGGCGCGGTTGTTGTTATCCATTACAGCAAGCCACATCGTTCTGCTGATGCCTTCAACCGTCACAGTACAGTGTACAGTTACTGACTCGTCGTTATGGATCTCGTTCGGCAGGAATTCATAGGTTGATTCTGGGTATTCCTCCATCAAGGTCGCCCATGCCCATGTCCAACTTAGGTATGTAAATTTACCCTTCTTGGATGTGTGCTTGTTGACATCAATTGAGGCAAGGTTTCTAAACACGTTATGCGCTTTGCTGTCGCTCATGACATCCTCCAAGTTCGCATGTGGCGCTTTCCTTCCACTTGATAATACTTCGAGGCAACAGTCCAACCTTTGTTCTTCATGTACCGCCAAATTTCTACGTTTTGACTTTCGCAGTACACAGAATCATTGACCTCCATGTCATCAAGAACTGAATAGTCAATCCTACTTGTCGGTACTGGCTTCGGGTATGGAACACCTTTTTCTATACGCATTGTTTTCTCCGTTTTGTTAATGCCCGTTAAATATATATTTTACAAAAAGCATTGTCAAGACTTTACGAGACAAGTTTTTTGTGCTTATAATTCGCAGGAACAAATGGAGGGACTTATGAATAAGATGCAATTGACATTCTTTTGCGAAGAATCAGGCAAGTCGTTTAGCGATGTCGCTAGGCTGATGGGGTGCTCCAGGCAAAAGGTCTGGTACTGGGCTAACTGTCGAGAGACTTGGGTACATTGTTCCGATGATTTTGAGATTGATCGTATCGAGTCGGTCAATACCAAGACCATTTGGGAGCGGTGAAAAAAAGCCCCCAATTAAGGGGGCTAATAGCTTCTTCGGAACAGGAAGCAAAGGCAACGAAGGAACAAAACGGAGCAGTTATGTCAGATGGTTTACCTTGGTTCAGAGTATACACGAATATTGTCGATAACCACAAGATGCGGCTACTTGCATTCGAGGATCGATGGCATTTCATAGCAATTATGGCGTGCAAGCAATCAGGCATCTTTGAGAACGCAGATGCAGAGTTTGTCAACAGATCGTTGGCAGTCAAATTAGGCTTACAACTACCCGCCCTTGATGAGCTAAAGAAGCGTCTTAAAGACGTTAATTTGGTTGATAAGAATTGGGATGTCATCAAGTGGGAAGAACGACAATACAAGTCGGATTCCAGCAAAGAACGTCAGAGAAAATACAGGGAAAAACAAAAGGTTAGCAAAAGCGTGACGGAACCAAAACGTCACCAAAACGCTAAGGTGACGACCCAAGATACAGATACAGATACAGAAGCAGATACAGAAAAGAGAAAGATAAAAGCTATCTTCCAGCGCGTTACCGCACTGGGGGTTGATAGGCAGTTATGGAATGAATTCTTGAAGACTAGGGTAAAGTTAAAGGCCAACAATACCGCAAGGGCACTGGCGACTTTGGCGAGCAGGGCAGAGGAATTTTCTCAGAACGGGGAAGACATAAAAACATTATTCGAGGAGGCAAACAGCAATGGATGGAAGACAATATATGAGCACAAGAATCGTCAGCAACGCCGTCACAGCGCAACGAAGATCGCCACAAGTACGGACTGGTGAGGAGCTAGATAAGTCGCACATAAATCAGTTGTTTGGCGTGATGAGATTGAACTATCCGTCGTTCCTGAATGACACCTCCAATGAGGACATCGCATCTACTAAAAAGATGTGGTGGTCATACCTCAAGGACTACGATCAGGCGTTGATGAACAAAGCAACCTTGGAGGTCGTTCACAAGTTTAAGAAGTTTGCGCCTACCTTGGGCGAGTTCAAGGAGTTGCTCGACGAGATAAAGCTAGAGCCAGCCCATAGACCAACAAAGGATACTAGGATCTGTGACGTGTGTAGATCATACGCATTTACTCGTCATCACCATGAAGTTTGTGTCACCGGGGAAAAGTCATTATACGAAGTGACCGACGAGCAGATAGAGGAAACCAAAGCAATGTTTGCACAACTACGATGAGAAAGGCCTCGCAAAAGGCGGTAGACCGCCAAAAACAACGTCTCGCAGAAATTAAAACACTAGGTAATGGTAACAGTGGGGGTCTTCTGTCAGCGTCTGAGATACACATGGTCCTGCATGACGAGGGAGACAAGAACAGCTTGTTGACAACGCTTCAGCAAATCGAGCTACAGTATCCCATAGACGTAGTTATCAAGAAGGCGTCGAGATCAAGGTCGTTGTCTCAAAACAGGACTCAATGGCAATGGTTTAGGGATGCAGAGTCGCAGGGCGATCAGAAGGCGTGGGAGTATCGGGCCTATTGCAAGTTGCACTTTGGCGTTCCGATTCTAAGACGCGACAGCCCAGAGTATCGAGCAAAGTACGACAGAATAATCAGGCCAATGCCTTACGAGCAAAAGCTAGAATTGATGGTAGAGCCGTTCGATTTCCCTGTAACATCCGCAATGAACATCGCGCAACATGGCGCATTCTTAGACGAGGTTAAGCAGCACTTTGAAGGGTTGGGATTTGAGCTAACCAACCCTCACACTTGGGACTTGCCGAAAAAATAACATATCCTTAGCGGCTGAGATATTTAGAGAGAAAGGGTATGCCAAAGAAATGTAAGATTTGCTCTACCGCGTTCAGCCCAGAGTTCACTAGCTTCCAGAAAACGTGCAACAGCATGGATTGCATCATACTGTTCGGAAAACAAGAAGCGTCTCGGCTTACCAAAAGATCTGTCAGGCAAGAGAAGAAAAAGGCTAGGGAGAAAGATCGCGGCTACTGGATAAAGCGCGTTCAGACGGAGTTCAACAAGTATATACGAAGTAGAGACCACAGAGATCCGTGTATAAGCTGCAAGCGTCATCACACAGGGCAATACCATGCCGGTCACTATATGAGCGTTGGCGGCCACTCTGCTGCCTTACGGTTTGATGAACAAAATACCCATAAGCAATGCAGTGTTTGCAATAATCATAAAAGTGGTAATTTAGTTGAATATCGTCCAAACTTAATTGACAAAATAGGGTTGGATGAAGTGGAGAGGCTTGAGGGGCCGCATGATCCAAAGAAATACTCAATCGATGAGCTGCAAGACTTGCTGTCGATATATCAGGCGAAGAATAAAGAATGGGCGAAGTCTCAATCTTAGATCGTAACGCAGAGGAAGTACGCACAGTCTTGCGTAAACTTTTGGACGCTTGCGAAGCTGGTGAGATTACTGGAGCAGTTATAGTTACCGAGTATCAGGACGGTTTTGACCTTGACATGCCCGGAACTTTCTCGACAGACCCCGATGCAATTGCAAGCATAATAGGCCGCTTGCAAATGGCTTCTAATGTCTTTTCCCACATGACATGGGCAGATGAGCATGACGAATAGAAGTGTAGAGCAGCACCTCGAATTTTGTAATACCGAATACCAAAGAAAGATTATAAATCTGCACATGCAGGGCTTAACCTTCGCAGCGATGGGCAGAGAATTAAGTCGAGACCCAAAAACCATTTCCGAAATTATCAATAAGGTTCACGCCAGAGCTGCTTTGGGCGGCGTAGCGCCAGATCAAAATCTTAACCGCCAAGTCGCGCCGGGTTTTACAACCAAGAGAGTCAGCACAGCCTACAATATGGACGGCGATATCGTCCTACAGTGGCATATACAAGAGCCAGAGCGGCAAAAGATCGAGGAGCTAATTGCTCAGTTTGTGGAGGGGTTTAAAGATGAACTCACCGGAATACACACTCCCTTTGACGCGCCTACAGGCACTGATGACGATCTTATGGTTAGCTACATTATTGGCGACCATCACCTTGGTATGCTTGCTCATCACAGCGAAACGATGGGCGATGACTACGACGTTAAGATTAGTCAAACCCTTCTGGAAAGCGCCATAGAAAGGTTGGTCGGTTCAGCGCCGGCAGGAGAGGTCGGGGTTCTGGTGAACCTTGGCGACTTCATGCACATCAACGACAGCACCAGCTCAACGCCTAACAGCAAAAACTTGCTCGATAGCGATGGTCGTTATTCTAAAACCATTAGAGCTGCCAGCAATGTCATAAAGCGTACCGTTTTGCGTATGCTTGAAAAGCACAACCAAGTCTGGCTAGTCAACGTCAGGGGTAATCACGATCCAGACGCGGCTCTGTGGCTGAACGAGGTGATGCGGTTGTACTTCGAGGAAGACCCAAGGGTTAAGGTCTTTGACAACGCGAGCAAATTTATCTGGTGGCAATGGGGCAAGAATTTGGTAGTGACCCATCACGGTGATCGGATTAAAATGTCCAACCTACATGGCTCAATCGTGAGCAATCTAAGGCAAGAATGGGGATCAAGCGATCACACTTTCGTATGGACTGGACACATACACCACAAGAACCAAGAGGAATATGGCGGCGCATTGTTCGAGTCCTGGAACATCCTCGCACCCGCCGACGCTTGGCACGCTGGCTCTGGTTATGCCAGTTCTCGCAGTATGACTTGCGTAATCCTTCACAAATCGTTCGGAGAGCAGGGAAGATTGAAAGCAAACATTCAGGAGTTGATATGAGCGCAATGGATCGGCAAATTTCTGGAAACCATTACAAGACTATGATGATCCAGCCCTTGGAATATGCGCTCGCCAATAATTTGGGGATCTGTGAGCACGCGGTGGTAAAATATATCTCTAGGTGGCGGGATAAAGGCGGGGTAGAAGATCTACGGAAAGCAATACACTATTGCGAAATACTGATAGAAAAGGAAACGGCTCCGAAGGATCAACCTAAGAAGCCGTCTTGGTGATCAAAGCAAGATAGCTCCAATCACGTAGCCGCACAGAAAGGCGACAATCATTGCTCCGCCGGTATATTTTGGGATAGTCAGCTTATCCAGTTGTTTCTTGATCATCGTTTCCCCTCAACTTCTTGTAAACGATCCAGCATCTTCAGAACATCAACCAAAACGGTTTGCTCGTATTCATCAATATCTTTCTGATAGTAGGTCGCTTTGACCTTAACTAACGTCATCCAAGCCGTTAAAAGCTCGGTCCTAGTTGGTTTCATACTCATCCCTTCCTCTCCTTGGGGCAATTCAATGCCCTGTTTATTTAAACTCTATACAAATCAACAACTTACCATTGTAGTTAAACTCCGATGTTTCACATGAAACAAGGGGCCTAAAAAACTCTTAATTGTTCAGGCCCTTTTTACGGTCAATTTACGGTAGGGCTTGCCACTAGACCGGGGACCAGACCTTGCCACTAGACCGAGGACCAAAACTTCGGCCCTAGCTCGTCAAGCTGGGTCGCATCCTTCGCCTCAGAGGTCTGTTCTCGGGTTCGGAAGAATCCATCATAATCAGGGTAGGCTTTCATAAATCTTCGGGCGTAAAATGCCCGATAATTGTTGTTGAGCTTAAATTGAACGGCCCCATCGCCCCCAACGTCCTTTTCCCACCGTATACGCTCAAAAATGGCGTTAGCAGAGTAGTTATTAAAGCCTAAGTTGATCCGGTCAAATGTAAAACCACAGAATAAGCGCCAAACATCTGGGTTATCTTCGTGGAATCTTTGGACTTGCTCCCTCATTTCATCGAGTCTTGACTCGCTCATCGTTCCCTCCTTCGTTTTAATGTGTCCCCTAGACCAAACGTAAACCCATAGACCAAACGCTAACCTACAGATGGAAAATGTCAGGTTTAACGGGTGAGGCGATAAGCCTGACACATCGTGTCAAAGGTTTACCGTATCCCCTAGACCAAAATTTCTGCATCCCCTAGACCAAAATCGGCCAAAAAATGCACAAAATCGTCCAGATCGAGCACCCCGAAATCGCAACCCCTTGATTTTAAAGGGTTTTTTCGGTATCGGGTAAAATCGCCTCGGAATCGACCACGGCCCGATGAGCCGTCCACCATGCGATGCCAAAGACCTTCGCAAGATGGGACACGGTATAGCCTCGCGCCCGTCGATCCGCTACCGCTTCCAAGAATTCCGCCCGCGTGCGAAAACCGGCCCGAAATAACGGACGGCCTCGCTTCATTGGTCGAGTGCTTTGTGGATGTCGCGGTCCTTCTAGTTTATCGCCTCGCATTTGATCCCCTTCTGGTTGTAGTCTGGAATGACGCCCGCGCAAAAATCGGCCCGATATTGAGCTTCGGCCCGTTTCGCTTCTTGATAATCCCCATCGCCCGCCCAATAGACGCACGCAAGCATGAAGGCGACAAATGCCGCCCGTTTAAAATACCGCATTTTTGATTGCTCCGTTTCTAGTTGTCCAAACATTCTAGCGCACAAAGCCCCCTCATTGTCAAACAAAAACGCGACAAAGGATAGAACCTTTTGGAATAAGAGGTGGCGGGTTTATTCCAACTAAGTGTAAAAATAATTCTTGACAAGATGAAACGGACGGGGTAAAGTGTACTCATCAAATCAACAAAACGGAGCAACACAAATGAAAAACAAGATTAGCCAGGAAGCAGCGGACGATTTAGGCCAGATTCTAAAAAGCAGAGAATGTGATCAGATCCTTTATGATGAAAAAGCAGGCGATGATTGGGACGCGCATTTGTTGAGGCTCAATGCCAAGATCAGAATAATTGAGGCGAATATTCGATTATATGATGAATTCGGAATTGAAATTCGGGCAATTGAATATCTACAAGACAGCTTGAGTTATTACAAGGATTTAGCGCGGACTGCTGGATTAGGTTGCTAATAATCCTACTGATGAGGCCCACTGGTACGGGCCGAAACGCCGAAAGGCGTCTAGGAAACCAACAACAAAACGGAGCGGTACAAATGGAAGCAATCGAAAACGCAACAATCGAAACCCTCAAAAGCTCATACGCCAACGCGGCGGCGACAGCTTGCCTTGCTTTGGGTCATGGCAAATCACACCGGAACGAAGCCGAAGCGAAGCGGTACGCCGAAGAATTGCAAGCGCGAGGGGTTGAGCCTTTGGAATATTTCGACGCGGCGGAAATGGGAACTTTTAACGGTTCTGGGTCTGTGTAAAAATAAACCTTGACGAAGGGGTCAGGCTATGGCAAGCTGGCCCCATCAATCAAAAACGGAGCAAACCAAAATGATCGACTTTGACAGAATAGCGGAAGACCTCGAACACTACGCGGCGGTCATCAATACCCAAGCGCATCGCGGCTACAGCATCCAAAACAGCGAGACCTTGGCCAAGTTAGCGGAAGCGGTCAAGCTGCTAGATGAGGTATCGGAAGACCTTTGCGATGCACAAGAAGCGGACGAAGACCGGCAAGACACTGAAGATTATCTAAACAACCTTTTGGACACGGAAGGCCTCAAGGCGTCAATCAAAGCCCTAAGCATTCATACTCGATAAAGTAAAAATAATCCTTGACACCATCAAAACATTCGGGCATTCTAAGTACATCAAAAACAAAACGGAGCAACAACAATGAGCGCACAAGAAAAGCAAGATTTACAAAACCACGTTGATCACATCGCGGAAACGTTATGCAATGGAATGACCTTCGAGGATGCTGGTATTGATCACGAAGAAAACGGGTGCGAACCTGACGACATGATTAGCGCCTTCGACTGGTTGCAAGATGTTTTAGACATGGAATTTACCATTTCAAGCGATGGTCACTTCTTGGGCGCTCGCGTAATGGTTGCCGCTGGCGGTCCTAATATCTGGGTCGATACTCGATTTAACAAGATCGAAGCGTTTTGGTGGGGTGATTCGGCTTCGGCTGAGTTTGTCGATGCAATGGACATTCACGGCGCTTGCCAAGAATTGTTCGAGTGTAGATAGGGGGCGGAATGAATTATTATCAATACTCGATCAGCAAGATCAAGATCACCAAAACCATCGAGCAATTAAGCAAGGTCGAAGACTGGCTCGAACGGATGTACAATGCCGGGGTCTTTACAGACAAAGAGTTTCGAGACTTAGACTGTAAACTGGTCGACCACTCATTAAAGCTCGAAGGGGTGATATAATGAAATCAATGATTGAAGGCAGGGAAGAGCTTCTCCAGCTAGTAAAATCAGGGGTTTCTGTCTATTGGAAGCAAAGCAACTACCGCGTCGAGTATTGGCCAAAGCATGACAAATCAGAATCAGGCGGATTTGATGGCCTTTTTACAGTTTGCCAGTCTAACCGATACGCAACCGGCACAGATTCCAGTGAATTAACCGATCTTTACTACACAAGCGAGGCGACAGCATGAGAAGACACAGCACAAGTCATAAGCATTTAGTGCAAGACGAATGGATGATCATAGCAGGCGCTCTGTTCTTCCTGTCGGTCCTTGTGGGGTCTTTCTTCTTGTAGGTTGACCCTTTACCCCTTCCAAATCAATCGCCCCTTAAATGGGGCTTTTTTTTGCGTATTCATAGAGTTATGATATAAAGGCCGAAAATCTTAAGGCTTCATCATGACCAAAGCGAAACCAAAAGCGCCCGATCTGCGATACTTCGAGACCTCAGAGTTCGACTGTCAGCAAACCGGCGAGAATCTCATGATTCCCGAATTCCTTTTGATGCTTGACGCTTTGCGCCATGAATGCGGATTCAGCTTCACAATCACAAGCGGTTACCGATCGCCCAAGCATTCCATCGAAGCGGCAAAGGCCAAGCCGGGAACGCACGCGCAAGGCCTCGCAGCGGACATTGCAACGACAGACGCCCACCAAAGGTTTGTGATTGTCAGCAATGCGATCAAGCTAGGCTTTCAGGGAATCGGAGTCGCTCGCTCATTTATTCACGTTGACAGCCGAAATACCGCCCCAAGGGTTTGGTCGTACTCGTAATATTGTCGCAACTATAAAAGGCCCAACATGGCAAAAGACCCAAGGCTTGACCGATACAATCTTGACGGATACAACAAGCCAAAGCGAACGCCCAGCCACGCCTCGAAGTCACATGTGGTGCTCGCTAAGGATGGCGACACCGTTAAGCTGATCCGGTTTGGACAGCAAGGCGTCAAAGGCTCACCACCTCGCAAGGGTGAAAGCAAAGCGGATGCGGCAAGGCGTGCCAGCTTCAAGGCCAGGCATGCCAAGGGAATCGCCAAGGGCAAACTCAGCGGCTCTTATTGGTCGAATCGGGTCAAGTGGTAAGTGTGGCCCAGACAACCAAAGCGAGGCTCATGGCCTCATCTTAGACACTCACGGAGACGAACCAATGCCATACAAAGACCTCAAGAAACAAGGCCAGAAGGTCAAGAAAACAAGCGACAAGAAAGCAAAGCCAATGGGCAAGAAAAAGGGCCGATGACATGGCGGGAAGACCTCGAACAGAAATCGACCTTGACGAACTGCGAAAGCTGATGAAATTGCATTGCACGATGGCCGAGGTCGCCGCGTTCTATGGGTGCAATAAACGGACTATTGAACGTCGAATGGCAGAGGATGAGGAATTCGCAGAGATCATCGAGCATGGCCGATCGGACGGGATGCTATCGGTTAGGCGTAAACAATTCGAGATCATGGAAGGCGGCAACCCAACGATGGCCATCTGGCTAGGTAAACAGCTCTTAGGCCAGCGGGATCAGATCGACACGGTGCAAGAACACAAGCCAATCAGTATCGAGATCGTTAATCCGCATGTCTTCGACGATTAGCCCAACCAAGCCCCAATTTGACTACATCACAAGCGAGGCGCAATTTCCCGCAATGGTGGCGGGATTCGGTGCCGGTAAGACAGAGGCGGCTATCCATCGGTCAATCATTGGCAAGCTGAGAAACCCCACAACGAACCGGGGATTTTATGCGCCGACCTATGACCTGATCCGCATGATTGCCTTCCCACGCTTTGAGGAAATCTTAACCGAGCTAGACATACCATACCGACTTTATAAGTCACCGCTGAACTATCTTGAGATCAACGGGATGGGTGCGGTCTTCTTCCGGTCGATGGATGCGCCTCACCGTATTGTTGGTTATGAGCACGCCGACGCGGACGTTGATGAGCTGGACACCATGAAGCCAGAAGAGGCCGCCCATGCTTGGCGTCAGATCTTGGCGCGTAATCGACAGAAGAAGGAAGGCGGAAAGGCCAACACCATTGGCGTAACGACAACGCCCGAAGGTTTCCGCTTCGTATATCAGGCATGGAAGAAAGACCCAAAGAAAGGTTATGAGATCATCCAAGCGCCAACACAGAGCAACCCGCACATTCCAGATGGGTATATCGACAGCCTGAAAGCGATCTACCCTGAACACTTGCTGGCGGCTTACTTGGACGGGGAATTTGTCAACCTAACCAGCGGGACGGTATACATGAGCTATGATCGGCACGCTTGCGGATCAACTGAGACGATCAAGGAGAATGAGCCGCTGTTCATTGGTTGCGACTTCAACGTTACCAAACAGGCGGCGACCGTGTACGTCCAGCGGGAAGGCGGCAGGGTATGGCATGGGGTCGATGAGCTTGTAAACATGTATGATACGCCTGAGATGATCAGGATCTTGCAAGGCCGATATCCGCACAATCCGATTTATATCTACCCCGATGCGTCAGGCGGGGCCAGAAAGACGGTCAACGCCTCATTGAGTGACCTTGCATTGCTAGAGCAGGCAGGGTTCACGGTGAGGGCGAAGAAGAAGAATCCAGCGGTCAAGGATAGGGTCGCGGCCATGAATAGGGCGCTGGGGCAGGGAAGGGTTAGAATCAACGCTGAGGCGTGCAAGGTCACAGCCGAATCGTTAGAGCAGCAAGTATACAAGAACGGTGAGCCAGACAAGTCTAGCGGCGTAGATCACCAAAACGATGCGACAACGTATCCCATCGCGTATGAGATGCCGGTCATGAAGCCGGTTGCCAATGTACGCTTTGCCTTTGCCACCTAAGAGAATCAACCCATGACAGTAGAAAACAAGAACCCCGATTATGAAACCTATCTGCCCGTATGGCAAAAGACCCGCGATGCTGTAAGGGGATCGGTCGCGGTCAAGGATCAGCGCCAGAACTATCTGCCCGTACCCGATTCAGAATCCAATGATGACAGCGTAGGCTCTCAGTCGATGAGATACCGGCAATACCTCAAGCGTGCATTGTTCACCAACTTCACCGGACGCACCAAAAATGCGTTGGTTGGGGCGGCATTCCGAAAAATGCCAGTTCTTGAGATCCCTACAGCCTTGGATTACCTTCTTGATGACGCAACCGGCGACGGCTTAGGGTTGATTCAGATGGCAAAGGATGAGCTTTCCAACCTTCTCGAAACAGGCCGCGCCTTCTTGCTGGTTGACTATCCCCAAGCGGAAGATGGACTAAGTGCCGAAGATGTTTCCACGCTAGACCTAAAGGCCTCAATCGTCCCATTTACAGCAGAGCAGGTCATAAACTGGCGTACTGAGTCAGTCCGAGGCCGTAAGCTGTTGACCCTTTGCGTGATCGCGGAGCGGTACAAAGATGGCGGGGATGAGTTCTCGCACGATACCGATACACAGTATCGAGTGCTACGGCTTAGGGAAGACGGATATACACAACAACTCTATAGAGATGGCGTGCCGCATTCGGAGGAGTTCTACCCGAAAAGAGCCGATGGCTCATCTTGGGACGTAATCCCCGGCATTTTCGTTGGTTCAAAGAACAATGACGCGACGGTAGACGATGCGCCGCTTTCTGATATTGCGGATGTGAACATTGCCCATTATCGCAACTCGGCAGACTACGAGGAATCGTGCTTTCTGACTGGTCAACCAACCCTTTTCTTGACCCACAGCCTCTCAATGGAGCAGTGGTTCGAGTACAACCCGAACGGCATCAAGCTAGGATCTCGGGCAGGGCATGTGCTAGGCGAGACAGGCAGCGCCACATTGGTACAGGCTGACCCCAATAACCTAGTTTTAGAGGCGATGAAGGCCAAAGAGAACGCAATGATCGCCATTGGTGCGCGTATCGTCACGGATAGGGGCGGAAATGAGACGGCAGAGGGCGCTAGAATCCGATTTGCAAGTGAAAACTCAGTTCTAGGCGATATTGTCCACAACTTGAGCGAGGCTATTGAACAATGCTTGGTATGGTGCGGCGAATTCATGGGCGTTGGTGATTTGGCAGAGTTTGAGATTAACCGCGAATTCTATGACAAGTCCGTTGACCCGCAATTGCTGATGTCAATGGTTACGCTCTTAGACCGGCAGATCATTAGCAATCAAGACATCTTTGACCGACTCAAGGCGGGCGGGATCATCGCCGCTGATCGACAGCTAGAAGACATCAAGGAAGAACTCGGAGAACTGGCCCCGCTAGGCTAACCCATGTCAACCAATGACAAAATAGAAGACGCCGTTACACGCCACCAGGTGTTCATCATGCGTTACTCGCAAGGGCGTGAGCGTTTGGCCGATGACTATGTGGAAAAGCTCATAGAGGCCGTCACAGAGCGTCTAGGGGCGGATATAGCCACAGTCTCACCGGCCAAGCTCGACCAAATCATTGCAGACGTAGCCGAGGAGATAAAAACCCAGTCTGAGGAGTACGAAAGATCGGTTGTCGAGGAGATGCTGGAGTTTATCGGGTATGAATCTGAGTTCAACGTTAACCTCTTAGAGAGCGCCGCCACTGCTGTTGCGGTTACTGCCCCAGCCTTGGCAATCCTACAGGCTGCGATGCTGCTAAGGAGAATGCCGTTAGAACCCGATAGATCGTACACCATAAACGAAGCATTGCAGGAATACTCAGGCAGAAAATCCCGCCAGATAGTGCAGACCATAAGGGACGGCGTAACCCTTGGGCAGACATCTCAGGAAATTACTAGCAATATCAACAACTTAACCAAGTTGCAGCAAAGGCAAGCGGCAACACTTGCTAGAACTGTCACAAACTATGCAAGCGTACAAGCCAGAGAAGTGGTTATGAGGGAGAACCCTGATATAACTAATAGTTATAGATGGGTGGCCACGTTGGACGGTAGAACCTCTTTGATCTGCGCGAGCAGGGATCAGCAGATATTCAAAGAAAGCAACGAAAGCCCAAAGCCTCCAGCTCACTTTAACTGTCGCAGCACCATAGCCCCAATTTTCGAAGAGGACTCACCGGACCAATTTAGAGCCGCTCTAGGGGATTCTGGAGCGCAGCAAGTAAGTAAGAGCACTCGATACGAAACATGGCTTAGGCGGCAATCTAGGGCGTTCCAGACGGAAGTTTTAGGGGTCACCAGAGCTAAACTGTTCCGAGAGGGGCGAATATCAATTGGGCGCTTTGTGGATGCACAAGGGGCAACATTGACGCTCGACCAACTCAGGAAACTGGAACCCATGGTCTTTGAGGACTTGGGTATTTAATACGCCAGAGGCGTACATTGCAAACTAGAGGTGAGCAAATGGAAGCGTTAAAAGACATCGAGCTGGATGATGACGTAAAAGGGAAGATTGCGGAGCAAATTGAGCAAGAGCTGCAATCGAGGTTAGATCAGGAGGTTTCTGGCCTAAAGGCTAAAAATGATGAGCTGATCGCTGAGAAACGGAAAGCCCAAGAGGCGACCGAAGCAGCAAAGACTAGAGCCAAGATGGAAGCAGAGGAGAAGGCTAGGGCTGAGAACGACTACAAGCAATTGTTTGAATCGCAGAAGCAAGAGTCGGACACCCTGCGAAAGACCATCGAAAAGATGAATTCGGACATTTCGAGGTCGAAAATTGACCAAGAAGCCGTAAAAATAGCGTCAGGCTTGACAAAAGACACAAGCCGGGCAAAACTATTGCAACAACAGATTAGCCAGAGGCTAACCCTAGTTGACAATGAGATTCGAGTGGCAGATGAATCGGGGCAATTAACCGTTTCAACACTTGATGACCTCACTAACTCCATCAGGCAGAACTTCCCGTTCTTGGTTGATGGCAGTCAAGCAAATGGCGGCGGGGCCGTCAGAGCGCAAGGCAGAGCTGAAGCGCGATCCAAAGAAATGTCACGAGCTGACTTTGATGCACTACGTCCGGTTGATCAATCGGATTTTATGCGTTCGGGCGGCAAACTTTTTGATGATTAAGGAGGCCAACAATGGCTAACGTATTAACTAACCTTGCTGCTGACATTTATGTCGCGGCTGACGTAGTGGGTCGAGAGCTTGTTGGCTTCATTCCTGCGTCTACCATTAACGCAAACGGATCAGAGCGAGTCGCTAAAGGCGATACCGTTCGAGCATCCTTCACACGAGCGGCGACTGCTGTAGATGTGTCTGAGTCTATGACTGTTCCAGAAGGAACGGATCAGACTGTTGACAACAAAACGCTGTCTATTACCAAGTCTCGCGCAGTACAGATCCCTTACACTGGGGAAGATGTACGGCACTTGAACAACGGTATTGGCTTCGAGACTGTTTACGGCGATCAGATTGCACAAGCAATGCGAACGCTCTGTAACGAAGTAGAGACCGACTTGGCCGTTGAGGCGTACAAGAACGCTTCACGCGCTCACGGTACTGCTGGGACGACTCCGTTCGGCACTAACAACCACGCTATTGCAGAGATGCGAAAGATCTTGGTTGACAACGGTATGCCCGCTGAACAGGATCAAGTCTCATTGATCTTGAGTTCTTCTGCTGGCGCAAACCTCCGCAAGCTCGCTGCATTGCAGGAAGTCAACAAGTCAGGAAACGACACTTTGCTCCGTCAAGGTATCTTGCTTGATCTGTTCGGCATGGGCATTCGTGAGTCTGCACAAATCCAAAGCCATACCAAAGGAACGGCTACTGGGTTGGACTCAAACGGCGGCAACGCTGTTGGTGACTCTGTTATCGCTCTCGACGGCGGTGACGGCGGCTCATTGTTAGCTGGTGACATCGTTACTTTCGCTGGCGACAGCAATAAGTACGTTGTAAACGGCGGCTTTACCGCTGCTGCTGGTAATGCAACTCTCGGGACTCCGGGCTTGCAAGCCGCCTTGGCTAGTGCTGCTGAAATGACTATTGGTGATAACTTCTCTGCCAACATCGCAATGCACCGTAGAGCATTAGAGCTTGCTATTCGCGCTCCTGCTGTACCTGAAGGCGGCGATTTGGCTGATGACTCCCTGATCGTTCAAGACCAACGAAGTGGATTAGTCTTCGAGGTTCGTGTTTATCGCGGATATCGTAAGTCTATGATCGAAGTTGGTGTTGCATGGGGTGTTAAGGCTTGGAAGCCTGACTTCATCGCTACTTTGCTTGGCTAAATACGGCTAACGCTAGATGATTGGGGGCTTCGGCCCCCATGATTCTTACTTGAGGATAGGTAATGGCGCTTATTATCGAAGATGGTTCTGGTGTAGCAAATGCGAACAGCTACGTTACTGCTGCCCAATGGGATGCGTGGGCGACCGCTCGCGGTATATCGCACAGCCACAGCACCAGCAAGATCGAAGAATTCATCCTGACTGCGATGGACTACATCGAGGCTCAGAACTTTTTAGGGCGCAAAGCAACTGATGCTCAACCGTTGCAGTGGCCCAGAACAGAAGTATACATAGACAGCTATTCGGTAAACTCCGATGAGATACCGAATCAACTGAAGAACGCACTTTATGAAGTTACTAGAACGGTTTCTGACGGCAATTTTGCGCTATCTGCTAGAGACAGACAGACCACCCAAGAGAAAATTGGTGAGATCACCGTAACTTACAAGAACAACGCAAGTATGAACAAAGAAACGCCAGCAGTTAGGTCGGCGTTGCGGAAAATTACTAAATCAGTCAACGCGGTATCTAGGGCGTGAGTTTTAATTACACAGCCACGCAATCGACTGCGACTAGCATTTTGACCAAGTTTGGCGAGGATGCAACAGCGACTAGGACGGGCGGCGCTAGTTTTAACCCTACAACCGGGTCTTATACAGGCGGCAGTACGACTACGATTACCGGCAAGGCTGTAAGACTGAACTACAGCAAGTCTGAGATTGACGGCGAGATGGTACAGAGAGACGATGCTAGGATGTACTTCCAAGCTGGCAACGGATCGCCAGAGATAGATGATAACATTCTGTTCGACTCAGAAAATTACAGGGTTATGGATGTCGTTACCATAGCTCCATCAGATACGGATGTGCTCTATGAGCTTCAAATTAGACGTTAAGGCTTGGGCAGACGAGACCGGACAAGATGTCGTTGACGCTAAGAAGGGCGCGGCATTGAAGTTAATAGAGAATGTATTGGCAGACACCCCAATAGACGAAGGTGTCCTGATTAACAACTGGCGAACAGGAATTAACTCCAGGAACGGAAGAAGTCTAAAAGGTGCAGACCCAAGCGGGTCAAGAGCTTTAGGCGAAGCAAAGACTAAGATAAAGAAGGTTGTAGGCGATGAGACTATCGTATTCTCGAACAATCTACCCTATGCGCCAGTGGTTGAATTTGGCTTGTACCCTAATCCACCAAAGAACCCGACAGGAAAGACGATCAATGGCTTTTCTACCCAAGCTCCAAAAGGGATGAGCCGAATAAACGTAGAGAGGATGGTGGTATCTATGAGGAGAGATAGGGAAGGGTTAATAGTAATTGGTAAGCAACCATGAGCACTGTATTCTCTGACGTTAGCGCCTCTTTAGACGCAAGGCTGAATTCTCTGAGCGGGAGCGCCCCGATTGCTTGGCCTAATACTGTATTTAAGCCCATCAAGGGAACTTTATATTTGAGGCCGTCTCTGCTGCCGGTTTCATCTGCCCAAGTTGGGTTAGGGTCTGCTGGACTAGACGAACACACTGGTATTTACCAAGTGGACGTTTACGCCCCATCAGGCAAGGGGAGGAACGAAGCAGAAACAAAAGCGGATTCTGTTGCAGATCACTTTAAGCGAGGCACTGATCTAACTTATAATGGCGTAACAGTTCGTTTAGGCGACACTTCTCGAAACGAGGGGTTAATCGTAGATGACAGGTTTGTTATCTCAGTCTCAATCAACTATTCGGCTCACGTAGCCCCGAGGTAAATAATATGACTATTGCAACAGGCGCTCGGCATGATATGGGTTACATATTAGAGTCGGCTTTTGGAACTACCCCAAGCTCTCCTGCTTTTAAAGCCATTCGGCACACCGGAACAACTTTAGGTCTGTCAAAAGATGCTATTGAGTCCGAAGAATTGCGAGAAGATCGACAAATTGCCCATTATAGACATGGGAACAAGTCGGTTTCTGGCGACATTAATTTTGAGCTTTCCTACGGATCATTCGACGACCTCATTGAAGCTGTCATGTGCGGAACTTGGACCTCTGACGGAGATCCTGAGACTATCGTAACAGGCACAACCTCTCGATCCTTTACTATCGAACGGCATCACGAAGATATCAATAAGTATATTCGTTCAACTGGCTGCTCATTTAACAGCATGAGCTTATCTATTGCGCCTAATTCAATGGTCACAGGGTCTTTTTCGGTTCTGGGCAAAGACCTAACGACCGCTGGAACGGCAATTGCTAACGCAAGTTACCCAGCAGCAACCACCACAGACCCGTTTGACAGCTTCACCGGAGCTATAACTGAAGGCGGATCTAGTATTGCGGTTGTAACGGCTCTTGAATTAAATATCGAAAACGGAATGGAATCGCAATATGTAGTTGGCGATGCAACTACCTTGCAGCCGCCCTTGGCCAAGTCTACGGTTACTGGGTCGATTACTGCTTACTTCGAGAACACTGCGCTTATCGACAAGTTTATTAACGAAACTTCGTCGGCTATTACTTTCACATTGACTGACGCTGCTGGGAATGACTACATTTTCAACCTGCCAAACGTGAAGTACAACTCCGGTAATCCAGAAGTCGGTGGGCCGGGAGCTATTACAGTAACGCTAGATTTTATTGCGTTGTTTAACTCAGGAATCGCCAGCCAGCTACAAATTACGAAAGACGATGCTTAAACAAACCAAGTGAGGGAAGGATGGACATTAATGATTTTTATACAGCGGATGAGCATGAGAAAGGCCGAGAGGTAGCTATAAATAACCCCAGCACTGGCGAGCCGTCAGATGTGGTGTTTATAGTTAGGGGGCCAGACTCAAAGACTTTTAGGAAAGCGATACTAAAGTCTAATCGAGCAAATCTTGAGGTTGACGATGCAGATAGCATGACGAACCTGTTGGTCGCAGTGACGATAGGTTGGAAGGGCTTGAAGCAAGGAAGTGGTAAGGACGCGAAAGACGTTCCTTTCTCTCCTGAAGCAGCTAGAAAGATTTACGATCAATCGCCTGATGTAGCAACTCAGGTTATGACTTTTGTTAGCCAGCGCCAAAATTTTACCAAGGGCTAACTGACGAAATCTTTACGTATGCACAGTGGCAGTTTTGGGCCTCTGGTTACGATAAAGACTCCAACGTTAGCCGTATTGAAAACTTGAGGCAAGTCGAGAAGACACTGGGACGCAAGCCTAAAGAATTGCAAGCCGCGCCTGTTTTACGGGACGAGCTCGCTTACCTTTGGTTGATGTTTGTTCGGTTGAAGAACGCGTCTGGAGAGGCAATAAGCTACACTCATATAAAAGATTATATGTCCATATTTGGGGAGCTAACGCTTTTTGAGATAGAAACAATCGTCGAATTAGACCAAGCCCAAAGGGTAGAGGCAAATAAAAATGGCTGACGCAAATTTAGACATAAGAGTCACCTCTAAGGGTATCAAAGAAGCACATCTCGCGCTTCAGAAGCTAGGCATCAATGCGGACAAAGCCGAAGACGCGGTTAGGCAGTACAAAGACGAAACCAAGAAAAGCACTACCGCTCAGAAGCAGTACGCAACCCAGCAGGCCAAAACTAACGTAGCAGTTAGCCAAGCAGCCAAAGTTCACAAAGAGGCTAGAGGCGGCTTTCGCGCAATGCGAGGAGCTACTCAGCAAGTATCCTTTCAGCTTCAAGATATCGCAGTCCAGGCTCAATCAGGAACCGCTGGTTTAACTATTTTGGCCCAACAGGGGCCGCAGCTTCTTTCAGTGTTTGGCCCCGCCGGTGCCGTTGCTGGTGCTTTTGTTGCCTTTGGCGCATTGATTGCCGGTGTGCTGTTGCCCGGCTTAATGGATAGCGAAGAAAAGGTTGACAACTTAGGTGAAGCTCTCGACCGCTTGAAAGCGGCAACAGACAGAACAAAAGGCGGCGTTCTAGCTCTTAGTCAAGAATTTGCCACTTTAGCGAGAGAGTCAGGCGCACTAGCAGAGCTTGAGCTGGCTTTAGATGCAAGCAAGATCGAGAAAGGGCTTGATCAGGCAATAGAAAAGATTGAAGAAGGTTTTAACTTTCCTTTAGAAATACAGTCAAGGTTATTCCAAGACTATCAAGACAAGATCAACGGGGTAAGCAAGTCTGTCAATGACTTCAGCACTATAAGCCTTGCGGGAAGTAAAAAAATAAGTGCGTTTGGTAGAAGTATAGGCTTAACAGCTCGGGAAGCTAGTGATCTTGGTTTAGCTTTTGGCAAGTTTAAGGAGCAAAGGACTCCTGAGCTATTTGACGAATTACAAGCAACATTCAAGAGGTTGAGAGGGGAAACCACAAATACAGAGGCTTACGACAAACTAGCAGATATTTTTGTCAATCAAGCAAGGAGTATCCGGGCAGGGACTAAAGCCTTAGAGGATAACGCAGCCGTTACGGCGATGATACAAGAAGGAACTTTAAAGACCGTATCTCAACTTGAGGCTGAAGAAAAAGCAAGGAAGAACCTTTCTGCTGCTGCACAAGCAGAGCTCGACGCTAGAGACAAGTTGGCTAATCAAAATCGAAAGGGCTTGACTGCCACTTTAGATAGAGAAGTTAAAGAGACAGAAAACGCGGAAAGGGAAAAAGCTGAGTTAGTAGAGCGAACTCAAAAAATATTATCCACCTTGTACAGCGAGACCAGCCCTGCTGTGTTGTCCTTTGCACGACAGCAGCAGACCATTCTAGCTATATTAAAAGAATCCCACGCAAAAGGTGCGATGGAAGAAGAAGCGTTTATTGCAGCCAAAAAACGAATTAGAGAAGATTACGTTGCTTTTGTGCAAGAGCAAGAGGAAAAAGCAGAGCTAATAGAGGCTCAGAGACAGGCTAGGGAATTGCAGAGAGCAGCAGATCTGGCTTATGAGAAGATGTCTCTTGTAGAGAAGTGGATGCTTAGTACGCAGGAGGCTATCAAGAATGTAGACGCCATGTACATGATGATGGCGGTAAACCTAGAGTCCAGTATAGCAACCGCTTTTGAGGGAATACTTACAGGCACCATGACCGTTAAGGAAGCCTTCGTAGACTTCACAAAAAGTATGCTGCAATCATTCTTGACCATGATCGCTCAAATGGCGGCAAAGCGGTTGGCCTTGTTCGCTGTCGAAAAGCTAATTGGCAAGACTACAGCAGCAAGTGCCGCAACTTATATGGGGCTAAATGCAGCAGCAATGAGTATGCAAGCCGGGCTAAATGCTTTTGCTAGTACAGCCGCGATCCCAGTCGTAGGCCCAGCAGCAGCACCCGCAGCGATGGCAACTGCAATAGGTATTACTGCTCCGTTAGCATCAGCGGTATCAGCCTTGAGCACCTCAGCGGCGGCGGCAAGAGCAACTGGCGGTCAGGTTAGAGGCGGGCAATCATACTTAGTCGGTGAGCGAGGCCCAGAGCTGTTGACTATGGGAGGCTCAGGTCGTATATCGAGCAACGATCAACTCAAGAATGCAGTTGGAGGAGGCGGGGGCATAACGATTGTAAATAACGTAGACGCTAGAGGTGCGGATGCGAGCGTAGATGTTAAGATAAGAAAGGCAATGCAAGAGACAGCGGCCACCACTATCGAAACAATACGCGACTTATCAAGAAGGCGTAGATTTATATGAGCACTTTCGCATTTGCAACAGATGTTCCAAACGTATTGCCCAGCACATCGGCTTGGGAGCTAGTAAGCAACTCTAGGATGTTCCGTAGCCCGTTGACCAATGCCATACAAACAGCGGCGAGAAAAGGTTCGCACTGGAAAATATCTTTATCTTTCGATAATTTGTCGGGTGAAGATCGAGCAAATTTACAGGCATTTCTTACTAAGCTGGAAGGTCAAGAACATAGATTTAGTATCATAGACCATTCCTTTGTTCGCAGGGGTTCTGGTGCCGATACCGGGCTAGTGACGGCTGCAAGTTCAGGAAATACTTTAAATTTTACGCGGTCTGCGACTAGCTCTATTAGCATAAACAAAGGCGACTACATAAGCGCAAACGGGCAGTTGTTTATGTGTACAACTGCAATGGCCGCGACTACGGCGACTTCGGGGCTTAGTGTAGGCGTTTCTCCAGCGGTAAGGAATTCATCAGTTGGAGCGGCGGTGGATTTAGACACCCCTTCAGGCGTTTTTATGCTGACTTCGAGCGCAAGCTGGGACACCAAGCCGGGGTTATTTTCTAGCTTCAGTATTGACGCAATAGAGGATGTCTTAGCAACATGAGCAGAGATTTAGCCAGCAACACGGCAATAAAATACGCATCAACGAATGTATTTCCGATTACATTTGTGAAGCTGGAATTTTTACCGACTACCGCCCAGCCTACTGCCGGTGTCGGTACTATTAGACTACACAACGGACTGGGGACTTACACTTGGGATGATGGGTCTGGGAGTCAGAGCTGGCTTGGGACGGGCGATTTAGGACAGATAAGCAAGATACAAGAAGGCGAAGAAGTCAGCCCTTATGGCATCCAGCTAACCCTTTCGGGCTTAGATCCTGACTTGGTTGGAGAGGCTATTAAAGAAACCTACTATCAGCGGCCAGTGACCTTGTATGTTGGCGCGTTAAACGATAGCGACCAGCTAGTAGCAACGCCTGACGTAATGTGGACCGGGTTTATGGACCTAATGTCGGCAAGCGTTGGAGCTGAAGGTGGAGATTCGCTCGTATTGAATTGTGAGAGCGAGCTTGCCATGTTTGAGCGATCTCGCAATTTGTTGTTCACAAACTCATCTCAGCAAGTCATTAGTAGTGGCGACACATTCTTCAATCAACTTCAAGATATGGAAGACCTTACTTTGTCCTGGGGAAATAAAGGCTCTCGAATTGCAGGGAGAACTCCGGGATTTGATAGCGCACCTTTTGACGATATTGATTTAGAAAACCTAGACCTAAATAGCAAGTAATGAATATTGTTGCCAACAAACTTTTATCTTCCCTAAACTCTTGGGAGAAAGGCGATTTTGAATACGGCACAACCGATTGCTGCCAATTTGCTTCCCATGTTGTCAAAGAGATAACCGGCGAAGATCACGCATCTAAGTTTGAGTATGGATCAGAAGCAGAAGCTCAAAGAATTATAGAAGAACACAACGGGTTAGTGGGCTTGATATCAAGTCTACTTGGAGAGCCTAAAAAGGCGGAGAAAGATGGGGATGTTTGCGTTTTATTTATCCCGTCTATTGGCGAGCTGTTAGGCGTTCGGTACAACGGCAATGTGGTTTGCATAACCGAGAAAGGCTTAAAGGCTGTTGAATATAAATATGTAATAGCGGAGTGGGCGATATGCCACCAGTAATAGCTGCCATACAAGCAATAGGTGCTTTAATTCCCGGAATAGCGGCGGCAACAACAGCGGCTACCGTGGCTGGGACTTTGATAATAGCAAGTGCCGCTATGGCTATTAGATCTTTAATACCCAAAGTAGACATGGGCGTTGTTGATACTGACCGATCAAGACAGACCACAGTACGAAGCACCATTGAGCCTAGAAAGTTAGTTTACGGCGAGACAATGATCAGTGGTGTGGTTTCTTTCGCGCAAGTCGATGGGGCTAACAACAAGAATCTGCATCAAGTTATTGCTATTGCTGGTCACAAATTAACCTCTATAGATAAGATATTTTTTGATGATTACTCAATTGACCTGTCGACGCAAGTTGACGGCAATGGTGACGTTACTTCTGGCAAGTTTGCAAAGAAGACAAACGAGTCTGGCACTCTTGAGACGATGGTTCATATCGAAACGCGAGACGGGTCTTTGTCTCAAACAGCATATTCCAATTTAGTTACCGCGTTTGCTGGCACTGGGGCTAATTCAGGGAAAGGATACGAGACTACTCATAAAGGCAATAGTGTAGCAAGTATTTACACGAGATGGACCATCCACGAGGGTTCGGCGGAGACTTGGGACGAAGTTGGCGGCATCCAAAACATTAAGGCAGTAGTCAAAGGGAAGGCTGTTTATGACCCTCGATTGGATGTAGCGGCGGGCAATGATGCTGGCGACAACCCTACTACAGCAGCTTATATAAAATATTCAGACGGAGCTACAACGGCGACGCATCAAAGAGACTTGCAAGGGCAGAACCCAGCCTTGATGCTTGCTGATTACTTAATGGATTCTACGTTTGGGCTTGGGCTTCCTGCAAGCAAGATAGATTGGCCTGCGGTTGTTACTGCGGCAGATGCTTGTGACTTCTTAGTTCCCATCCCAGTCAGTCAGACTCAAAAACGCTTCTTTGGGTCTGGGGTCATCTTTGGGTCAGATAATCACCGAAAGTCTATCTCTAAAATACTTAGTGGGATGAACGGCGACCTGATTTACTCTCAGGGCAAATACATTATTAAGGCAGGAGTCCATCAAGCCGCAACTGCTGATCTTGCATTTACTGAAGACGATATCGCTGGTGAATTTACGGTCAAGACTTCAATCCCTAGAGCAGACCGATTCAACACGATTAAGGGCATGTTTATAGACCCAGAATCAAACTACAAGATGACTGAGTTTTCGCCTAGAACGGTTTCAGGAGCTGTAGCTAGAGACAATGGCGAGGTCTTAGAAGAAGAAATTAAGCTAACGTTTACGTCCGACAGGTACGTTGCACAAAGGCTGGCAATTAAAAAGGTCAATCAATCGTTCTTGCAGACTACTTTAAGTTTGCCTGTCAACCTAAAAGGTATGAAGGTCGCAGTTGGTGATCGCATTACGCTTGCGCTGAATGACTTCGCTACGATTGACGCTGATTGGAATCCAAGCAAAGAGTTTAAAGTTGTTGGCTGGTCGTTTTCTGAAAGTGGGAATGGCGCGATCGACCTCAGCCTTATCGAAGATGATTCCGCACGATACGCTGACCCAGCAGAGGGCGAATACAACCAGATATCTAACACTGGCGTTATCACTACTTCCCTAGCTGACGTTCCACTCCCTACTGGATTTACCGCAACGGCTGGATACAACTCGGTTAATCTTGCTTGGACAAATCCAACTAACACTGGCGCTTGGGAGCAGATTTGGATTTATGCGAGCGATACGGCAACGCCTCCAGCAACGCCAATCGAGAAGTTCAGAGGAACCAGCTTTACGCATCAAATCGCTGGCGGGACGGCTAAGTATTATTGGATTCAGGCAGTAAAGTATCCTTTGGGCGCAACTCCTGCGGCTGGAGCTACCAATACCGCCAAATCCGCATTAGTCCCGTTTGGTTCGCCTACAGCAGTCACTGCATTAAAGATTGCCAACGCAGTAATGGCTTCAGACTCAATAGACACTGCTCAGATTATAGATGACGCAGTTGGGTCTGACCAAATAGCCACAACACTTCAATCCGATAACTACAGCCTACAGAATCAAACCGGCTGGGAAATAACCAAGTCAGGAGATGCCACTTTTAACAACGCGGTAGTGCGCGGCAACATAAGCGCCACTACTGGTAGTGTCGGCGGATTTACAATCAGCTCTACCGACTTAATCGCTGGTGACGGCGCAACAAGGGTCTCGTTATCGACAGATGACGGAATTAGTCTAGGCAATAACACTTTTGCAAACGCGCCTTTTAGGGTAACAAGAGCTGGCGCATTAACCGCAACAGATGCAACGATAACCGGCGCAATCACAGCCACATCAGGAACATTTACCGGAACTGTAAACGCATCCGCTGGGGAGTTTACTGGAAGCGTTAGCATAGGCAGCACAGGTGCCATTTACGGCGGCACGATGAACGAGTTTTTAAAGGCTAACACTTCAGGCTTCTTTTTAGGTTACGACACGGACGCATACAAACTATCGGTTGGTAATTCTTCTGGCGAAGTTTTGACTTGGGACGGGTCTAAGCTAAATGTAGATGCCAACACTGTCAGCTTCTCTACGGGCGGCGAGCAAGACTACTCATCAGAATCTAGGTATACCACCAGTCAGAAAAGCGCGACTGTTGTTCTAGCAAATAACTCTAGCTATTTCTTGTTTGACAACAGAAGGCAAGATCTAGCCTTTCCTGATTTTATTGTTAGCTATTACTTAGGGCCCTTAACGTCAGGAACGCAATCTAGTCAAGCAAATGCCAGAAACGGCATCATGGATAGCATAAAGGTAGAGCTTTTTTATGCTGACGCCTCTACTGGAAGTCCTGGCGCTTGGACATCATTTAGAAGTATTACTGCTGGAAGCTGGTATACAGATACTGGCCAAGGGGCGATGTTTAGCAACTTCAGAGTCAAAGATAGCGGAGCTTACGTTGCTTCGCTAGATACCAGAAATGGGATCTTAGATGACTATCCTACAATAGCCCCGTTTGGGAATGATTTAGACGGGACTTCAGTGCCGGTCGGATTAGTTGATAACGACTATTTTATTAACATACCAATTAGCAAAAACACCTTTGTCTTTCCGAAGGGTAGGTATTTTATAAAAGCGGTTATAACGGTAACAAACGGATCTCTTAGCCCGTACCCTGCAACTGGATCTCCGACTGCTACAGAGAGACGGGTGTCTATACCTAATGCGTCGTCTTTTGTTCATCCTGATTTTGGACAATCTGTGTTCGTTGGTGGAGCACACACCACAATCTTCACAGACAACGACAGAGACAACGAAACCCTAATTAAAGGCGGATCTGTTTATCTGATGTCCAAGGAAGGGGCTAACGCAGACGATCAGGACTCTACAGCTATATTTTTCGGAGGCAGAGGGACAACAGGCGGCACTCCAAACGCAGCTTATGGACCGCTTCATGGCCTTTACTTCTTTAACGATAGAGATTCCATAGGTTCTGGAAGCGGGATACTGGGCAGCATAGGAAGCCCACAATTCTCAATGTACGTTCCTTATGACGGGAGCAAGCTAACATTTGGTGGTGATGTTAACTTTACTGACGGGCTATACATTAATGGCGTAGCAGTAAACGCGGGAGCAGTAACAGGCCCAGCGGGATCTGATACTCAGGTGCAGTTTAATAATAGCGGATCTCTGGGCGCATCGTCTGACTTCACTTTCAATGATTCCACAGATACTTTAACGGTTAAAAACCTAACGGTGAGCGGCACCACTGCAAACATCAGCGGAGACATAAACCTAAAAGCAGCAAATAGCGATGTAGGTATCAATTGGGTTGACTCTGACGATTCGGTGAGAGCGTGGAGTATGTACGCTAATCCAAATCAGCCTTCTACTTTATTCATAGACTATAATCCAGATGGCGCTGGCACCCAACCTGGATGGGCTTTCACTAACAACGGCAATTTCCTAGCCTCTGGATCTGTATATGCTGACGGCGCAGCGTCAAATTCTACGCAGTGGAAAACCGGATATGACTATTCGCAGATAGGTCACTTGCCTTTGACTGGCGGGACTATCAGCCAGAATCTAACGATCACTGGCAACCTTACAGTCAACGGCACCACAACGACCGTAAATACTGACAATCTTACGGTCAAAGACCCCAACATAACCCTTAACTATTCCACGGGCGACTCATCCAGCACCGCGAATAATAGTGGAATCACTATCCAAGACGCAGTGAATAGTACGACAGATGCCTCGCTCCTATGGAAGACTGCGAGCGATACGTTTGAGTTTAGCCACGGCGCTAATATCCCAA
>Ga0315320_10000634_pt1 | contig 28946 bp, 11 predicted proteins | sample M140m21515metaG_FD_203458 | JGI IMG/M metagenome (GOLD analysis project Ga0315320, IMG submission 203458) | Ammonia-oxidizing marine archaeal communities from Monterey Bay, California, United States - M1 40m 21515 | ecosystem: Environmental > Aquatic > Marine > Coastal | place: USA: California... | reverse complement strand
CCATTATAGTAATCATCAGTTTCAAGTACTCGCCTGTCAAACTGTTCTCGTGCCTCTATGTAGGACATTTCGCCCCTACCTTTACATAGGTATAGTATTTCTCTTGTAAACTTGTCTTCGCCTAGTTGTGCAACATCTGCGTTTAGTCTATCACTGGATCCCCAGTAAGTACGCCAATCGCTTTCTTTAGTGCCGCGTCTTTTGTTTTTCTTGCCTTTAAGTGGTGGCTTAGTAGTTTTAAATTTTGCTAGTTTCTTGCCTATGTATTTTTGTCCTGTAGTGGTATTTGTAATTAGATAAACAAATCCTTCATACTCATCTGGTATTTCTTCAACTTGTTTACCTTGATACGTCCACTGCATCAAGTATATATGCGAGCCTGTTATTTTTTGCCTTCTCGTTTGGCTTTGAACTTTGTATGTATTTCATCGCCTCGAATTTTACTTAATTTTCGTATTTCTCTTAGCCATCTTCTGCTGGCTGCATGTGTTCTAAACGAAACTCTTGATTCAAATGCTTCGTTTGCTTTAAAATATTCTATATATGCTTTCGTTAGCTTATCATGGATGTCGTCTTCAATCATAATACATTGCCTTTAGCGTAATAGGATTACTTCCAGTAGCATGAGCTGCAAGTTTTGTATGACAATTACCACCCATGCCTTTTAAAAATGCACGTTCAACTTGCGCTTGGGCAAAGGTTTTCTTATCATTTACTTTTTTAACTATATCAATAGTATCAACATCATTCTTTCTAGTTTGTATTGCAATTATTCCTTGACCAACTGCCGGAATAGTTGGAATCTTGATCCAAGTACGTCTAATGTCCAATGCTTTAAGGCCAGCTTCAGCTAATACTATAGCATCATATTCTTTATTGTCAAGTTTTTCTAACCTAGTATCAATGTTGCCTCTAATAGGTTTAATTTTTATGTCTAAGTTGTCGTATAATTCTTTTAATTGAGCAGTTCGTCTAGGACTACTAGTGCCAATAGTACATCCGTATCCTACGCTACCAACAATTACATCATGAGGACTGTTACGTTTTAACATTGAAGCAATAATTAAATCCGGATGTTCTTCTCCAGGCATGTCTTTAAGACTATGCACAGCAATATCAATGTTTTCTTCTAATAATTCGTTTTCAATAGCAGTACAGAACACACCTTTGCCACCAATTTCGTGTATTGGAGCATTGTTGTTTAGATCGCCATCTGTTTTTATTATAACTATTTCTGTTTCGTGAGAAATTTCACTGCATACACGTTCAGCGTATGCAAGTGCTAGTTTACTTCCTCTTGTTCCAACTTTTAGTTTCATTCTACAATGTCAATATCATTCTCATATGATGTAAATCCGTTTTCTTTCACAACCTTCATTACATAATTGACCCTTCCTATAAGTTCATCTTTGTGTGAGATAAGGAAAACGTTCTTGTCTCCGTCTCTACCCATCTTTTTAAGAACAGCAAGCGATCCTTCAACTCCTGCTGTGTCCATACCACTATCAATAAGTTCATCGATAAACAATAAGTTAATTTTTTGATACAGACTTTCCCAAACATCACGGAATGCAAAGCTCATACCAAGTATAAGTCTGTTACGCTCGCCTCTTGACAGGTTATCAAAGTCTAAGTCTTGTCCTAGTTGTGTAATTTCAACATTCAAATCGTTTTGGAATACAACACTATGTGGTAATCCTAGTTTATCAAGATAGTATGTAAGCCTATTGTTAAGATACGCTAAGTTTTGATCAATAATCTTCTTGCGAATAAAGCTATCTTTGTTAGTTAGTAACTTTAATAAGAAGTCTTGATGTTCTTTATAACTTGTAAGGTCATTCACTGGAGACCAGTCAATTTCCTGCATAGCAGTGTGATTCAATTCATCAATTTGTGCCTGATAAGGATCAGCTTCTTCTTGTTTTGATGTAAGAGATTGTTTTAAACTGTCTACATTCTGTCTATGCTCATACGCTTCTTTAGCAGTTTCATAAAATACATTAGGCTTACCGTTGATGTCACCAATCTCTGCAAGTGCCTTTGTAACATCAATAAGTTTATCACTAACTTCTGTTTGATATGACATAGCATCTTCAAGTTCTTTTGACTTGCGTTCTGCAATTTCTGCTTTTTTGTCTGCATGTAGCTCTTGTCCACACGTATAACATGTAGCATCTTCTAAATTTGCGACATCTTTATTGACCTTTTCAACACTCTTGTCTGCACGTTGTAGTGCTGGCTCTAATGTGCTTAGTTCTTTTTTAAGAGCCAAAATAGCACTGTTATGTTCATTCCAATTTTGCAATTTTTCATGCGACTCTAGTTCTACATCAATGTCTAAATGCTCTAATTCGTCGATAGCAGATGCTAATTTGTTTACGTCTTGTTGTTTTTTAGCAAGCCAAGCTCGTTGCGTACCTTGTAAACTACTAATAGTACTTTCAATTTTACTGTTTGCTGTTTGTATTGCTTCAATTTTTAATGTTTCAGTAGTTATGGCTTCCTTAGTAATGCGTGTTTGCTCTTTTAAAGCATCAGCTTTCTCACTTAGGATAGTAATACCTAACAACTGTTCAATGATAGCACGTTGATCGTTTTGCCGCATGCTTAGGAATGGTTCTGTGTAGGTGTTTAGTGCAACAATATGTTTAAACATATCATGACTCATATCAAGTAAACCATCAATATCTTTTTGAGTCTGTCGACTGTCGCCCTGCGATTCGTCTACAAGTTCTTGTTCTTGATTGTTAATAAAGAACTTGAGTACATTAGGAGAACGCCCACGCTCAATCCTATAATCAACACCATTCTTTTCAAAGTGAAGTGTAACCAACATGCCTTTGCTGTTAGTTTTATTAATTAAGTTGTTTGCTCTAATGTTTGTAAGGGCTTTTCCGTATAATGCGTAGCTAAGTGCATTAATGATAGTAGTTTTACCTGTACCATTACGTGAACCACTGTCATCTCCGCCTTGATCTAAGTTTTCACCTAGTACAAGTGTAAGATTTTCTCTGTTAAAGTCAACAGCCTGAGTCTGATTGCCCACACTCATAAAGTTTTTTACGGTTAAATCTTTAATTTGTATCATAGTTCGTTATAAATGTCCATTAGCATCTTTTTATTAAAGTTGTCTGAGTCAATTGCATTAATTTCACCAGCAACAATTTGATCTACACTTTCAAATTGTTGGATATCGAGTTGTGTACTAATTTCTTCAAGTTGTTTTTGCGGAATAAGACTTATTTCTCGACAATTGAAGTTATTAATAAAAGTTTCTTTAATAAAACTTGCTTCTTCGTAGCTAATAGGTAAATCCAAGTTAACTCTTAGATACATATTTGGTTTTATTAATGTTGATTGTTCGTCAATTAGTTGACTTAGCTTAACAGTTCTGTACTTAGGACAGTCAGGCCAGTTTATATACATGGGCTCAGCGTCATTTTCTTTGTCAAGTATCATCATACCACGTTCGTCATCCCATGCATCTGCATAGTTGTGTGGAAACGCATTACCTAAGTAGTGTACTTTACCTTGTTTTTGTCTTTTATGAAAATGTCCACTAAACACGTACTCTTGATGTTCAAAGTGTTCAGCTTTTAGTTCACCATGGTCTGGCATTTGTACCATTGCGTTCATATAAAAGCTAGGTAGTTCAAAATGCCCAAACAAATATTTTGCTTTTATATTTTTTATCTTTTTCCATTCGTCACCTACTAGCCATGGGACTAGTGCGACATCATCTTCTTGATATATTTCGTCAATAAATGTAATACCTGGAATATGTTTTGCAAACGCTGTACTATTCACATCACGTTTATCTTTGTAATACAAGTCATGGTTACCATCAAAGAAGTAAAACTTCTCAAATGCAGATCCTAGTTTCTCCATACTACGAATAGTAGCATCCATAGTGGTAAGATTTAAACTATTTCTGTTGTGATGCCAGTCTCCACAGAAGATTCCAGTTTCACAACCGTTAGCTTTTGCTTGTTCTATGTACCAATCTATAAAATCTTCACAGTCTTGGTTATGTATCTTACTATTGCCTTTTAGACCAAAGTGAATATCTGTAAATACAGCCGCTTTTTTAAACAATTCGTGTTCTCCAGGTTCATTATCTATACTATTATACGATCAATTAAACTAAAAGTCAAGCGTTATTCTGTTTTGCTTGGAGTTCTTTTTCTCTACGTTGCTGAGCGTCCCATTCACCTGCATTTTGTCTAGTAAACGAAGGATTCATATCGTTCATTTCAAGAATATCGTCTCGAATGTTTTGATTACGCTTTTCGATGTTAATAACACGTACAAAACTGTTAGTTACAGCAGCAGTGTAGTATGCAAACGGGTTAGCAGACTTAGATTCGTCAAATTGCAAGCCAATCTGTGCTAATTGTAGTATTGCTTGTCCTCGCATCTCGTCATTATACGTATATCCACGTACATTGCCTCGTGTTGCGTATCTATCACATAACTTCATCCACATCATAGCAAGTTTATTAGTTGCTTTACCGCCTTTTAGATTAAAACTACCGTTTTCCATACCACCAGACCAATGGCTTTTACCTACACATTGTAATTCTCCGCTATCGTCAAACTTAAAATGTTGGAATGGAGGAAAGTTAAGTTTTACTTTAGTGTCTGCCACAGTTTTTGGCGTCTTTTTTCTTCCAGGTTCGTCTGGAATATGATCAAATGTCATTATTCTAAAGATTAACTCTTCTTTTGTAATTTTTTTATAGTCAACTTCAAACTCTGCTTGCTTTACTTTACGTCCAGCTAGTTTCGCTTCGTCAAACCCAGTAACTTGTAGTCTTTTAGCTTTGTTTCGTTTTGCTTCTGCTATAGTACGAATGTTTATCTTATCTATACTAGGCAGAATTATATCAAATTGATGATCTTCGTCGTCTACAAAGCTACAAAACGTACCTTTAGACTTGTGAATCTCTTTCAAAATGTCTTTATTGTTTAAATAGTTTACTTTTCTCATAATTTCTCCGTTTGTAGTTACATTATAATATACTCTGTTAATAAAGTCAACTAAATAATACTATTAGGAGACTTTATATATGCCATACCAAGATTTCGGAGTAGCTCGAAAAAGTTTAGCAACACAAAACCCAACAAGTTCTTCACAAAGTAGAAATACAAAATCTCCACAACAAAGTGTGAGTAATCTACTTGGAAGTGCAGCCCGATTTGGTTCGGAAGCCTTAGGTAACGTCGGCAATGCTGTTAAAGGCATAGCTGAAGATGTGTTTACTAAAGACAATTTTATGAGCCTCCTGCGTGGTGGCGGTCTACCATCATTTGGTATGCCTGGCGGTATAGGATTTGGTGATGTATCTTGGAAAGGTGCCGATGACGATGATTGGAGAGTAAAACTTTCGTTGCCTTCGGGATTAAATTTAGAACCAAATTTACAAAATGCGTTACTTCGCACAAACGGATTAATATTTCCATATACTCCACAGATAATTTTGTCACATAGTGCATCCTACGGACAAGTTAAACCTACACATAGTAATTATCCATTTCCAGCTTATCAGAACAGTCAACCTGACACAATTCAGGTTAGTGGAGACTTTGTAATTGAGAGTGAAGCAGAAGGAGTATATTGGGTAGCTGCTGTACATTATTTAAGATCGATTACTAAAATGGCATACGGAAATACAAGTCAACAAGGTTCGCCACCTCCAGTAGTACAACTAAATGGTTATGGTGATTTTGTTTTAAAAAATGTTCCGTGTGTAGCAACACAGTTTACAGTTGATCTACCAATGGACGTTGATTACATTCATGTTCCGGGTGCTATTAACACTTGGGTTCCAACACGTAGTTTAATATCTATACAATTACAGCCAACATACAGCAGAAGAGCAGTACAGCAATTTAGCTTAGATAAGTTTAAATCTGGTGCATATGCTAAAGGCAACGGACCAGGATTTATCTAATGGCAAACTATGAAGGAACATCACCTTGGTTTAATACTACTATAAGAAATAACCAATATCTTGACACATTAAAAATTAGACCAATCCCTGCTGAATCAGATGATGTTTTATATACAGTACAAGTTCAGTATACTCACAGACCTGATTTATTAGCTTTTGATTTATACGGAGATAAAAATCTTTGGTGGGTATTTTCACAACGTAATATTGAAATTTTAAAAGATCCTATTTTTGATTTAGTTGCAGGAACAGAAATATATATTCCAAAAGGCGATGCTCTAACTAGAATATTAGGATTGTAAAAATGGATATCCAAAATAAACTATCAAGATTAAAAGCACAAGGTCTAGAGCTGGCAGATAATGTAGCAACTAATGTACAAAATAATATATCTACAAGTGCTAATATATCAGTTGACGGCATAGCAGATAGTGTAGCAGGCTCAGTACAAGACTTAAAAGGAGCAACAGTTGATATTGCAAGTAGTCTTAATGGTATTACAGGTCCTGCTATTGGACAAAGTATTGTAGGTAATATTGCAAATGGTATTGGCGGACAATTAGTAGATCAAATTTCTGGAGGAATAGGTGGATTTTTAGGATCTGCATTTGGAGGCGGTTTTGGAAACAGTTTTGGCGGTAGCGGAAAACAGCCAAACCCATTAGAACAATTTGCTAGTTATAATTATATTTTTACATTAGGGTGTTTAAGTGACGACGAACTTAACTTTCCTGATTTTACTTATAGAAGGCGTGACCCTAACGTAGTTATACTACGTAGCGGCGGCGGACCAACTCCGGGTAGTGCAACTGCATATGATACAAACGGAAAAACTGAATATTTCATAGATGATGTTGAAATAGAAACTATTGTTGCAGGTAATGAAAACACTAGATCGACAAATGCAACTAGTTTAAGTTTTAATGTTACTGAACCATATAGTATGGGATTATTTTTGCAATCTCTACAAGTTGCAGCTAAACGTGCTAGAGGACCTTTGTCAAATTATATTGAAGCACCGTACTTACTTACAGTTGAGTTCAAAGGATACGATGATGCTGGAAACTTTATTCATGCTAGTAATTTGCGAAGAATGTTTCCTTTAAAATTTGTTGACATTCAATTTGAAGTAACTGAAGGCGGAAGTCAATATGCTGTACAAGCAATACCTTATCAAGAAATTGCACTTACAGATGAAACACAAACTTCACATACAGAAACACAGTTTACCGGCGCAACAGTAGCAGAAATGTTGCAAACTGGTGCAAAAAGTTTTACTAAAATTTTAAATGATAGACAACTTCTTAAAGAAGATGCAAAACAAGTTGGCAAAGGTGATCAGTACATAATAGTATTTCCTAATACAAAAGGATCAGCAGAAGAATCAGAAGTGTTTATGCAAGGTCAACCTGAACAAGGTGATGATAGTGCAACTACACGTAAATTTACTGAAGAAGAAATAAAAGAATACTATGTTTCTCAAACAGGAGATGCTAACGGAAAAGTTCCTGATAATTATGAACAAGAACTTGAAAATAACAAAGGTATTTCTGTTAAGCGTAGTAGTCTTGGAGAAAATATTAGAGAATATGCTGAAAAATTAGAATTTATGAATGAGATTGGTAAAGCTACAATTACTAAAAGTAATCTTGATGCAGGAACACAACCAATGACCGGAGCAACAAAAGCTGAAAGTGAAACTACTAAAGGTAAAATTGATCGATGTAAAGTGACACGCACAGGTGATATTAGATCATCAACATATTCTGCAGGTAAAAAAATTCAAGACATAATTGAAGAAACTATTATTTTAAGTAGTTATGGTAGAGACATAGCTGATAAAAAGGGTGATGAGAACGGAATGGTTCCTTGGTTTAGAATACAAACACAAGTTTTCAATGCAGACGAAAGTGCTGAAACAGTAGGAGCTACAGGTAAGCCTGCTAGAGTGTTTGTATATCGTGTTGTTCCATATCTAGTACATCGTAGTAAGTTTCAAAGTAGTACAGATGCAAGTCCAGGAATTACTGAATTAAAATATCAAGCAGTAAAAGAATACAATTATATCTATACAGGTAAAAATAAAGATATTTTAAACTTTGATATTAATTTTAACACTGCTTTCTTTACAAGTATAGCAGGTGACGCAGGTCAATTAGGAAGAGATTCTAAAACAGCCGTTACTGACGAAGTAACAGGCGGCAATTCTAGAGCAGTGTCTGGTAAAAATAAACCTAATAGCAATGTTGAAGCAGTAAGTAAAGCAACGGATAAAGTTGTAAAACCTAACAGTGTAGACGGCGGCGGCCCTGTTTTACACCCAGAGAGTCAAATAGCAAGAGATTTTAATGAAGCGTTAGTAAACAGCCCAGTAGATTTAATTGCAGTTGATTTAGAAATTATGGGAGATCCGTATTACATTTGTGATAGCGGTATGGGAAATTATAATGCATTACAAGTACCCGGAATATTAAATATTACTGGCGACGGTACAATGAATTATGAAAACGGCGAAGTTGATATAGAACTAAATTTTAGAACTCCATTAGACTATGGACAAAATTATATGGAATTCCCTGGTAACGGAACAGCACCGGTTGGAATGTTTAGTGGACTATATCAAGTATTATTTTGTAAAAATACATTTAGTAACGGACAATTTACACAAACACTGCAAACTATACGCAGACCCAAACAACCTAGTGATACAAATAACGAAGCATCGGCAACAGGCGGATTACTTAACCTAGATAACCCAACAGCGCAATTAGCTGAAACATTTGCTAACACATTAAACGGCGACCCTATTAAACTAGCAAAAGCACTCACTGGTGGACAAGCTGGATTAGGAAGTATAGCTGCAGGAGCACTTGGAGAATTAGATCAAAAACTTGCAAACGCAATTTCAGCTGTAAGAAATGGAAGTATTCCTAAACCTATAACTGATGCAGCTTCTAAAGGAATAGCCCAAGGCAACTCTACTGATTTAACAGGATTACAAGGATCAACATAATATGGTTTCATCAAATCAAGAAACACGCTCATCTGGTGCTAGTGCTAAATTAAGCAAAATTGACGGTCCAGGTCCGTTTGAAGCAATTGTAAAAAATCACTTAGACGGCGAGTATATGGGTAGGTTAGAAGTTGAACTTCTAAAATCTAACACAGAAGGCTCAACTCCTAATGTTGGCGCTGAACGAGTAATTGTAGATTACCTAAGTCCATTTTACGGAGTTACACCATTTGCAGGATCTACTCCAAACGATAATTTTGCGTCTACACAAAAAAGTTACGGAATGTGGGCTATACCACCTGATGTTGGTACTAGGGTATTAGTAATTTTTGCTGAAGGAAATAAAAGCAGAGGCTTTTGGATAGGTTGTATTCAAGATCGTTATATGAATTTTATGGTACCGGGAAATGCTAGTACAAAATATAATACTGAAGATCAAACAAAACAAAGACCAGTAGGCGAATATAACAAGAAAACAGAAGAAGCCGTAGGAGCAGATCCAACACAGTTTTTAAAACCTTGTAATATGGATGCTTGTAATGTTTTAGATAATGCAGGATTAGCAAATGACCAAATAAGAGGTACAACTACAAGTAGTGCTAGACGAGAAACTCCTAGTATGGTATTTGGATGGAGTACTCCAGGACCGTTAGATAGACGCCCTGGACATCCTACAACAAAAACAGGAGAATCTGGCGCTGAAATAGATATTCCTAGTTCGCGATTAACTGGCACAACTTTTGTAATGGACGACGGAGATCCTAGTTTATTTAGAAAAGGACCAGCTGGCGGCGAAAAGGCTGTGCCTAGTGAATATACTACATTAGACAAAGGCGGCGATCCTAGCATACCAGCTAACGAATTATTTAGAATACGTACTAGAACCGGACATCAAATACTTTTACATAATAGTGAAGACTTAATTTATATTGCACACGGTAGTGGCAAAAGTTGGATTGAAATGACAGCCAACGGTAAAATTGACATTTATGCAGAAGATAGTATTAGTATGCATACTAAAAATGATCTTAATTTTAAAGCAGATAGAAATATTAATTTAGAAGCAGGTCAAAATGTTAATATAAAAGCCGGAAATGCAATGGCAATGGAAACAGCAGCTAATTGGACTGTTAAATGCGGAGCAGATGGAATGTTAACTTGTACAGGATCAAGTAACATAAGTTCTGCCGCACACAAAGAAACAGCTGGTAGAATAGATATGAATAGTGGAAGTGCAGTAGCAGCAACTGCTAGTGCGGCACCTGTCGTAACTAGAGTTCCACAATCCGGTGCCTGGACAGGAGCAGAGAATAAAAATCCTGCAGAACACACACCTGAAAAAACAAACAACGACCCTGCAGCAATTGCTGCCGGAACAGCAAATGCATCTAGTGACGACAAAGCAAAAGACAAAGCAAATGACGATACTTTTGCAAAATGTCCACCAGAGGAAAAATCAGAAGCAACTAAAACACAAGAAGAAAGACAAGCAACCACAGAAAATACTGCTGCAAGTGAAGATGCAACACTAACGGACGGAGGTGCAGGTTTCCCTACAGGTGATCCAGCACTTGATCCTTTTGGTGGAGCAGGCGCAGATGTTAGTTCATTAGGTGGTGATCCAGAACTTGATCCATTTGGTGGAGCAGGTAGAGAAATAAAAGGAACAGCAACACTTACTGATTCAGAAGGACCATTCTAACAAGGTAAATACGTTATGAGCACATTAGAAAAAAAGTTATACAAAGAGATTACTGTAAAATCCAATAAAAGACCCGATTACGGAGTTGGCGAAAAAACATATCGTGGATTTTCTACGGTAAATCCGGATAGTATAGGCTATCAGCTCTATGATATACAAATAATTAAACAAGATATAATCAACCACTTTCATATACGCCAGGGTGAATTACTTAGCAATCCTAATTTTGGAACAATAATCTGGGATATTTTATATGAACCGTTAACAGAAAGATTAAAAGAAGTTATTGCTGAAAATGTAACTACAATTATCAATTACGATCCGCGTGTAAGCGTTGTATCAGTATCAATTGACCAGTATGAAAGTGGTATACAAATTGACTCAACTCTGTCATTTTTACCTTATAATATTTCTGAAAATATGAGACTAACGTTTGATCAAAACAACGGATTGTTAGCTAGATAATTATATACGCACTTTTCTAAATTTAATAAATACTGTATAATTAAAGGAAAGAAATATTATGTCAACAACCGATAGACAAAATAGGTTATTAGTAGCTGAAGATTGGAAGAGAATCTACCAAAGCTACAGAAACGCAGAATTCAAATCATACGATTTTGACAATTTACGTCGAACTATGATCAACTACATTCGTCAAAATTACCCAGAAGATTTTAACGATTATATTGAAAGTTCAGAGTACCTTGCACTAATTGATCTTATTGCTTTCCTTGGTCAAAATATTGCTTTCCGTACAGACTTAAATGCTCGTGAAAACTTTTTAGAATTAGCAGAACGTAGAGAATCGGTGCTACGTTTAGCTAGATTGCTATCATATAATCCTAAAAGAAATCAAGCAGCAAATGGCTTACTGAAAATTGAAAGTGTTCAAACAACAGAAGATGTAAGAGATTCAAATAATTTAAATTTATCTAATCAAACAGTTGTTTGGAACGATCCTAGTAACCCCGACTGGAATGAGCAGTTTACAAAAATATTAAATTCAGCATTACCAGTAAACAGTAATGTAGGCCGTCCAGTTCAAAAAGCTACTATTGCTGGTGTACCTACAGAACAATATAGACTTAATAGTGCAAACGAAGATTTACCAGTTTACGGTTTTAACAAAACGATCAGCGGATCTACTAGTAGATTTGAAATTGTAAGTACAGACATTGACAATGGTGAAGTTAAAGAAGAAGCACCGTTTCCAGGAAATAACTTTGCGTTTATATATAAAGATGACGGCAAAGGTCCTGCTAGTTCTAACACAGGTTACTTCTGTCATTTTAGACAAGGTACAATGGACAACGGTACTTTCAATGTTACTACTCCAAGCACTAATCAAGTAGTTGCAATTGATGCAACAAATGTAAACAATTCAGATGTATGGCTTTATAAAACTGATAATTTTGGATTAGAACAAGAATTATGGACACAAGTTGCAGCAGTTGAAGGCAACAACGTAATTTATAATAGTTTGAGTAAAGGCATTAGAAATATATATAGTGTTCTTACTAGAGCAAATGATAGAATAAGCATGATATTCTCAGACGGTACTTTTGGTAGTTTACCACAAGGTAACTTTAAAGTTTATTATAGAACAAGTAAAAACAGAAGAATTGTAATTGACCCAAGTGACATGAAGGGCGTAAGTATTAAAGTTCCTTATATTAGTAGAACAGGTAAATCTGAACAACTTACTATGGTGTTTTCACTGAAGTATACAGTTGACAATGCTAGTGTAAGCGAATCAAATGCAAGTATTAAACGTAACGCTCCTGCAACGTATTATACTCAAAATCGAATGATTACAGCAGAGGACTATCAAATTGCGCCTCTTGGTATAAGTCAAGAAATTATCAAAGTTAAAAGCGTTAACAGAACATCAAGTGGAATTAGTAGATATTTAGATCTTGTTGATGCAACAGGAAAATATTCTAAAACAAATTTATTTGGAGTTGACGGAATAATAACCAAGGAATTTTTATCGCCTAAGCAAACATTTAGTTTTATTACAAAAACTGATATTGAAGGAGCAATAGCAAATGTTATTGAACCTATTTTAGCAGATAAAAAAGTAAAAAATTATTACTATAATAGTTTTCCAAAAACATTAGTTGGTGATCTCGGAGTTGTGTGGAATAGCGAAACTACAGACACTAATCAAAATACTGGATATTTCACAAACGCAAGCAATATAAAACTTCAGCTAGGAACATTTACTGCAAGTACATTAAAACTATTAAAAGCAGGAACATTAATTAAGTTTGAACCACCAGCTGGTAAACACTATATGATGGAAAACGACAATCAATTAATGAATGGTCCTGCAGACCATTTAGGATCTTCATCGTATAAGTGGACTAAAATTATTAGTGTAGCGGGTGACGGAACTACAAATAATGCAGATGGCACTGGACCAGTATTGTTAAACGATAATATTCCTCAAGGTTCTAAAATTATACAAATTATACCTAGACTTGCAACAGAATTACAACAGTCAGTGCAAGCACAAATAATTGATCAATCATTTGCATACAATACTTTTGGTTTAAGATTTGATACTAACTTAGGTGAATGGAGATTAATTACTACAAATAACTTAAATGTAAATAGTCCGTTTAGTATTGGTAAAACTGGTGATGCTACAAATCAACAACTTGATGCTAGTTGGTTATTATTATTTGAAACTAATGGCGAAACATATACTATTACATATCGTGCTAGTAGATATGTATTTGAAAGTGCAGAAGAAATTAGATTTTACTTTGATAGTTCAGATAAGATTTATAATAATAGAACTGGTAAAATTATTAAGGATAAAATTAGCGTATTAAATATAAACACTAAACCTGATGATGTTGTACCATTTACAGTAGATTATGACTGGGAAATTGTTGAAGAATATAGAGATGCCGAAGGGTATGTTGATAGTAGTAAAATACAAGTAAGTTTCTTTGATGAAGACGATGACGGAGTAGTAGATGATCCAGACTTGTTTGACAGAATTGTAGATGAAACTGTTAATGTTAAAACAAAATATGTATTTTTGAAAAAAACTACAACAATAGACGGAGTAGAAGAATACTATTATATTCCTACTAGCAAAGCTACAGCAGAAGGACTATATACCTTTACTGACGGAACAGGTAGCATAAAAGTATTTGAAGAAACTAGCACATTAGGAAGTACATCAACATACGATGACGGACAAGTATTTTATTTTATAAAAGAAAATGTATTTAAAGTGTTAAACAAAACTACAGGTAATACAGTTGTATCGCAAGACTATATGGCTAAGGTTGGAAGAGATAAACTAAAATTCCATTATGTACATGCTGCTGACGAAAGTACACGTATTGACCCTAGTGTAAGTAATATTATTGACACATATATGCTTACAAAGTCATATGACAATTCATATCGTTTGTATTTAGAAGGTACAACGTCAGTAAAACCTTTAACACCTAGCTCAGATCAGTTATATTTAAATTATGGTCAACAGTTGAATACTATTAAGTCAATTAGTGACGAAATAATATATCATCCAGTTAAGTATAAAATACTATTTGGAGAAAAGGCTGACACTGATTTGCAAGCTACATTTAAAATTGTAAAAAATCCAGAACAAGTTATTAATGACAATGATGTAAAGACTCGAGTTATTTCTGCAATAAATGAATTTTTTGCATTAGAGAACTGGGAGTTTGGAGAAGCATTTTACTTTAGTGAATTAAGCACTTATGTAATGCAACAGCTTACACCTTATCTAGTTACTTTTGTAGTTGTTCCAAGTCAAATTACACAATCATTTGGAAGTTTATATGAAGTAAAATGTGAAAGCGATGAAATATTTATAAGCGGTGCAACAGTTGCTGATGTAAGTATAATTGATAGCGTAACAGCTACAAGATTGCGATCTGAAGGATCAATAGTAACTGATTCAACAACAGTTCGTGCAGGAATTCAAAGTGCAGGATTACCTAATACAGTGTCATCTGGCACAAGTTCAAGTTCAAGCGGAGGCAGTAGCTACTAATGGCATACGACAATAATCAAACAGATCAACCATTGCCAAATGGAGACGAAAATAAACGTAGAAGCGAATCCTTTTTACCTAGATTTTTTAGAACTACTGCTAACAAAAAGTTTTTAAATAGTACACTTGATCAATTAATACAACCAGGCGTTGTTGAAAAACTTAATGGGTATATAGGTAGAGAAACAGCAAAAGCATTTACAGCTTCTGATAGTTATGTAGGTGATGTTTCTGCAGAAAGGGCTAATTATCAATTAGAACCTGCAAGTGTTGTAAAAGATAATATTGGCAATGTTACATTTTATAAAGATTATAATGATTATATGAATCAATTAGGTAATTTTAACCTAATTAATAAAAATCATAGTACAATAAACGCACAAGAATATTATGCTTGGAACCCACATATTGATTGGGATAAGTTTACAAATTTTAGAGAATATTATTGGTTACCTTTAGGTCCGCAAACAATTGGTATTGCTGGAACAACTATAGATGTTGAAAGTACATATACTATACGTACTGCTGATAATATTGATAACAACGCATATGTATTTTCTCCAGATGGATTAACACAAAATCCTACAATAACTTTATATAGAGGAGTAACATATAAGTTTGATATTGACACTCCTAACTTACCATTTACAATTAAAACAAAAAAGACACTTGACGAAGGTTTTGATTTAGATAGTAGCAGTATTTTAGTTCTCGAAGGCGTTAGTGTACAAGGACTTGAAAAAGGTGTTAGCACATTACAACTTGGTGCAGATACTCCAGATACATTATATTACATGTCAGCTAATGATTTAAATGCTGCCGGAACAATAATTATTAAAGATATATCGGAAGCAACATTTATTGATGTTGACAGCGAAGTTGTTGGAAAAAGATTTTACAAAAGTAGTAACGGCATATCATTGTCAAATGGTATGAAGGTAGAGTTTACTGGACAAGTTGAACCAGTAAAATATGCTAACGAATCATTTTATGTAGAAGGTGTAGGCGACAAGATTAAACTTATTGCTGAATCAGATTTAAATGTTCCTACAGCATTTACTGAAGATATTGATGTTGAATTTGATGCACAAGGATTTGATAGATTACCTTATAGTAAAGCTATTGGATATCCTGAAGACAAAGATTACTTTGTTATTAACAGAGCAAGTAACGATGGTAACTTATGGAGTAGATATAATAGATGGTTCCATAAAAGTGTAATTGAATTAGCAGCACAAGCAAATAACCAACCAATTGATATTAATCAATTAGCAAGAGCTAAACGTCCAATTATTGAGTTTGAACCAAATTTAAAATTACATGAGTTTGGAACTAAGTCAAAGAAAGACGTCGACTTAGTAGATGATTTTACTACTGATGTTTTTAGTACAATCGAAGGTAGCCCAGGATATAATATAGACGGCGTTGATATAGTAGATGGTATGCGTATACTTTTTACTGCTGATACTGACCCATTAGTAACTGGAAAAATATTTGATGTAAAGTTTATAAATTTTGCTTCAGGAGCTGCTACTAATAGACAGATTCATTTAACTGAAACAACAGATAGCACTCCGGTTGAAAACGAAGTTGTACTAATTAGTGCAGGAACATCGTACAAAGGTAAACTTTTATACTATACTAACAACAGTTGGAAGAGAACACAAGATAAAACATCAGCTAACCAAGCACCGTTGTTTGATATATTTGATGAAAACGGTAATAGTTATTCTGATACATCTGTGTATGAGTCTACAACATTTACTGGAAATAAAATTTTTAGTTATAAACAAGGTACAGGAACAGCTGATAGTGAAATAGGTATTCCAATTACATATAGAAAAATTTCTAATGTTGGTGACATTGTATTTGATTTTAATCTAGTTCAAGGTACAATAACTTATACAGCTGACAACAATGCATTTTCAAAAGCAACAGATACAGGATTTCTTAGAAAATATTTAGATTTAACAGCATTTGAAACATTAACTGGTTGGAAGAAAGTTACTGAAAATAGTGAACAAGTTGTTATACAGCAAGTAATATATGACAATACAATAAATGATTTTGAAATTGATGTTTACGATAACAGTGGCTCTTTAACAGATTTGTGGGTAAGAGTATATCGTAATAATGTTTTACAATTTAAAGATGTTGATTATACTATTAATACAAACATACAAGGTAATGCACAAGTAACCTTTAATAATACTTTAGTATTAGATGATGTTATATTAATTAAGACTCGTTCTGCAGCTACAAAAAATGATAATGGATATTATGAAATTCCTGTAGCATTAGAGCGTAATCCAAAGAATGAAAATTTAACAGAATTTACCCTTGGAGCAGTAAACGATCATGTTTCTACAATAGTAGAACAAAGCGATGAGTTTAGCGGAGTTTATCCAGGAGTAAGCAATTTAAGAGACGTAGGAAACGTTACTGCCTTAGGTCGTAGATTTTTACAACACAGTGTACCACTAAATTTACCATTATATCATTCAACAGATAACAATAGTAATATTGTAAAAAGTATAGAATATGCAAGTAAAGAATATTCAGTATTTAAAAGATTATTTTTACAAAAAGCCGAAGACTTAGGTTTTCAAGGTGCAATAAAAGATCATGTGGATAAAATCTTACAAGATATAAACAAAGATAAAACTAAATCACAACCGTTTTTCTTTAGTGATATGGTTCCAATTGGTGCAACAAAAAAGACAACTAGAATTATAGATGATGTTGATGATTTATATTTTCCTTTGTCAAGTATGTTTTCGCTAACAAGTGCATCAAGAAAAGCAGTACAAATTTATATTAACGGTGTACAGTTAGTACACAACAAAGATTATACGTTTAACTCAGAAGGGTATGCGTTAATTACTGCTACAAAACAACAAGATGATGTTGTTGATATTTACGAATATGAAACTACTAATGGATCATATGTTCCTCCAACACCAACTAAATTAGGATTATATCCTGCATACGAACCTGTAAAATATACTGACAACACATATTTAGAATCTCAACAAGTTATTCAAGGACACGATGGCAGTAAAATAATTGCGTTTAATGATTATAGAGATGACATACTTTTAGAATTAGAAAGAAGAATTTATAATAACATTAAAGTATCATATGATTCTACATTGTTTGATATACATTCATTAGTTGGCGGCGATTTTAGAAATACCGGAGTTACTAAAAGTTTCATTGATAAAACTATACTAGGCGATTTTATATCATGGTCAAAGTTTATTGATCAAGATTATACACTACATAATTTCTTTGAAAGAACTAATAGATTTACATTTAATTATACTGGTAGTCAAAATAAACAAGATGTATTACTTCCAGGTTTTTGGAGAGAAGTATATAAACAAGCATTTGATACTGATCGTCCACATACTCATCCTTGGGAAATGCTAGGCTTTAGTGTTAAACCTACTTGGTGGGAAACACAATACGGACCAGCTCCTTACACAAAAGAGAATACGCTACTATGGCAAGATCTTGAAGACGGAGTTGTAAGAGAACCAAACAAAAAATTTAAAGTTTTAAACAATTATAAGCGACCTGGTCTTACAGGACATATACCTGCTGACAGTAATGGTAATCTTTTATCACCATTAGATGCAGGATATGTTAAATTCTTTGATCCAACATTTATTGATCAAAGTTTTATATTTGGTGACGGATCGCCTGTAGAAAGTGCCTGGCGTTCAAGTTCACAATATCCTTTTAGTATAGTAAAAGCATTTGCAATTAATAAACCAGCACAGTTGTTTGCTACAGGATTTGATAGAATAAATCAAGTAAAAAATATTGCCAATGAAATTGTTTATAAACCAACTCAAAAACGTTTTCAACTTAAAGATATTGTATTTCCAAATACATCTGAAGATACAACACAAGTATATACAAGTGGTATAGTAAATTACATATCTAACTATATGAGTACAAGTGTATTAGATTTGTATAAAGAGTATAAAGAAAATATTACTACTATTAATAATCAGCTTGGGTATAAACTTTCAGGATTTACTGATAAAGAAAAATTTAAGTTAATTCTTGATAGTAGAACACCAACTAATCAAGGTAATGTATTTGTTCCTTTTGAAAATTATAAAATATTTTTAAACACAAGTTCACCTACTAAAATTGTTAGTTATAGTGGTGTAATTATAGAAAGACGTAGTGATGGTTATGTTGTAAAAGGTTACGATACCCAAGCATCATCGTTTACATATTACCAAACTGTTAGTACACAACGAGACCCAAGTATTAATATAGGCGGAATAAGTGAATCATTTTTAATATGGGACTCTAATAAAAATTATGTAGCCGGAGCAAACGTTGAATATCAAGGATCTTACTATAGAGTAAAAGAAGCACATACAAGTACAGGTTCTTTTGATAATACTAAGTTTGCTAAACTTGCAAGTTTACCTCTTATAGGTGGCCGTGATGCATTTGTTCGAAAGCAATTTAATAAAAATATTGTTCTAACTGCTGACTATGGAAAAATATTTGCAAAAATACAAGACGTAGTTGACTTTTTATTAGGGTACGGAGAATACTTAAAAGATCAAGGCTTTGTATTTGATTATTACGAAGGTGAAGAAAAGATATTAACTGATTGGCGCCATAGTGTAAATGAGTTTTTATTCTGGACTACACAAAAATGGGGTGAAGGTAGTGTAATTACACTAAGTCCGGCAAGTAAACAGATTAAATTTGTAAGCCAATATAATATGGTTGCTAATGTATTTGGCGGCGAATACGGTTATACGTTATTACAATCAGACGGAACTCCTTTAGTAGAAGAATTTAGTAGTGTAGGGCGTTCGCCTAACGAATTTATTTTAACTCCAAAAAATACTGCTGAAGGTATTTTTGCAATTAAACTTCCCTTAATACAAAAAGAACATGTATTACTGATAGATAACAAAACAGTATTTGGAGACATAATATACGATACTCAACCAGGATATAGACAAGAACGAATAAAGGTACTTGGATATATAACACAGGATTGGGACGGTAGTTTAAATATACCTGGGTTTGTCTATGACGATGCAACTGTAACAAACTGGCAACAGTGGACAGATTATGCAGTCGGAGATATTGTAAAGTATAAAGAATTTTATTATAGTGCAATTAAAAAACTTTCAGGTAAAGAAAACTTTGATGCACAAGATTGGCATCGTTTAGATGATAAGCCTAAAGCTGGATTATATACTAACTTTGATTATAAAGTAAATCAGTTTAGTGATTTTTATGACTTAGATAGTGACAACTTTGATACAGAACAACAAAAAGTAGCACAGCATTTAATTGGTTACCAAAAACGACAGTATTTAGAAAACATTGTTAATGATGATGTAAGTCAATATAAATTCTATCAAGGAATGTTACAAGACAAAGGTACTAAAAATGCACTTACTAAATTGTTTGATGTATTAAGTAGTGCTGACAAAGATAGTTTAGAATTTTATGAAGAGTGGGCTATTAAAGATGGTCAGTATGGCGCTGCTGAAGGGTTTGAAGAATTTGAATTACTATTAGATGAAAGTAAATTTAGACTTAGCCCTCAGCCTATTGAATTAGTTAATAGCACTACTGGCAATGAAACAGATTTAGTTTATAGAATATTACCATATGAAGTATATCAGAAAACAAAAAATTATAACCATCAGCCATTCCCTGCACTAAACGTAAACAAAAGTTATATCAAAGATGCAGGATATGTTAATCAAGCAGATGTTAGAGGTATTGCAACAACATATAGAAATCTTGCAGATTATAATATATCAGATATTAAAAGAGGCCAGTATGTTTGGGTAGGCAATGACAATCTTAATTGGAATGTATACAAACACGTTGACACTGATTATATTGTTGAAAGCATTGAAGCAGGTAGCACTGAATTTAATATTACATTAACAACAAACGTTACAGATATTATTGTAGACGATGTTATTGGAATGTCAAATGTTGGAAATACTACTTTAGATAAATTTTATATAGTATCAAAAGTAGATAAGAATGTAATTACATTAGTAACTTCGTCTGCTGTTCAAGAAATTGCAGAGTGCAAAGGAAATATTACTAAATTCCTTTCAGTAAGAAGTGCATCAATTCCGGATGCTAATACTGTATTACAGAAAAACTTAGATGAAGGCGATCTACATTGGATTGATAATTTTAACGGAAATTGGTCAGTAATCAAAAATACAAATAATTTTACTGAACAACTAAAAGTGCAAAAAGATTCATCAGCTGTAGACTTATCATATGCTACTTCAATGGCAGTTGACAGTCGTAATACTACATTAGTTGTAGGTGCTCCAGATGAAAATGACGGGAAAGTTTATATCTATACTAGAGCATCTGATAGTATAAACTTTGTTCAATCACAAGTAATAGAACCAGTAAAATACGGTAACGATTTAGAACGCTTTGGAGCAGGACTTGATATTTCACCAGATGGAGATTTTATTATAGTAGGTTCTCCTGATGCATCAAATGTAAAAACAAAATACGAAGGTAGTTTTGTAGCAACCGATCCGTATCCAAAAGGATCAATAGTTTCTTCTAACCAACAGCTTTGGCGTTCGGTGGTAGATATACAACCTCAAGTAGCAAATGTAGTATACAACAGTTTTGATTCTGTAACAGATGTAATTGATCAACTTAACGTTGAAAATTTAAACACTGTAGATATTCCAATGTTACTAACAGGTAACTATGCAATTGATACAGTGACTAACCAATATGCATTCCAAAATGTAGTAACTGATCACATTCTTATTAGAGCTCCTTTAGACATATACAGAGGCATTGGACTAAATGACACTGTTAAACTAGCATGGAATTCAATAACATATTCTAATCAAAGTTTAGCTGCACTAGCACAGCAAGCACCATTTGCTGGCAGTTTTCCTAGTATTACAGAAGCCTACTTAGATGCCGGACATGTTGTACAAAAGAAAATTGATGTAATTTTGTATGTTAATTCATCAACTAACTTAGTTGAACTTAACGACATTGTACAAACAGAAACAGGATCAGGTACTGTTGACTATGTGTACAATGAAGGTGCTGAATTAGTTATATACTTAAAAGATGTAAACGGTTCATTTAATTCTTTAGATAGTTTATTTAGAAATGATGGTGACTTTATTGGACAATACGAAAAGCAAGGACCAACTGACAGCGTAGATACTAGTACTGAACTAGGCGGATTTTTATACATAACTGCTCCGTCTTATACGCCAACATCAGCAACTACTAACAAAGATCAAGGTAGAGGACTTATATTTGCTGATGTAATTAGGCCTAGTGAATCGTCAAATAGATATTATTATAATATTTTAGATTTTGATAGTGCAGTATTAGATAGTCAAAATACGTTTAATAGTTATATTCGAGTATTAAGTAGTCAAGGATTACCGGGAGCGTTTGGCAACAACAGTCCTATATTATCTGACTTGTATGTAGTTAGAGCTCCGAAGCCGGTAACTGATATAGTTAACCAAGGTGATACAATTAATTTTTATGTTAACCAACTTCCTCAATACGGAACTGGTATTATTAAAGATATTACAGCATTAAATTTAACAACTACAATTACAAATAAATTGCAAACGATTTATGATGTATGGGACGGATACATTAATTTTGACTTTACAAAGTTTGATGCATCTGGAAATCCTTTTGAACCAAAAGTTGGACAAAGTGTAGAAGATAAAACAACTGGAGCAACTGGTGTTGTAACATATTATCAAAGAGACGGATTAAATGCAACAATCTTTATAAAAAGTGTTACAGGTGTGTGGTCAAAAGGTGACGACTACGGACAAAATGCTGAAATTGAATTTAAATTAATACCGGGCGATCCAAATCCAACATATCAAGCAGATAGAATAATTGGACAAATACAATTTGTAAGTTTAGGACTACCAGCTGATAATATTGGTAAAATGTTAGTATTCCAAAATGCAACCAATCTTAGTGTTCCTACAGGAATTGATTATATAACTGATGCAGAATATTGGTTCTATCAACAAGATAATGTTAATGGTATTCCTCGTCCTGCAAATGCGCCTAGTGCAATTAATAATGAATGGGAACAAACTTATAAAATCCCAACTGATATAACAGGTACTGCTAGTGGGTTGACTAACGAGGGAATCTATGCTATCTATAGTAAAACAACGTTTGGTCGATATGATTTAATTAGTTCTTACACTGTTCCTGAAAAGGCTACTAACTATAAATTAGGTTCAAGTATAAAAATTACAAAAAATAATGATTTATATAGAGGTATGATCGGCGCTGCAGGCAACGGTACTACAAGTTTACCTGGTAAAATTTATTTTATTAAAAAAGGTACAGAAAATAATATAGCATACAATTGGGATTATGCTAAGAATAAAAAGTTTAAAGGCACATTTGACGAAAGTTTAAATTATTTTACAGACGACATTGTATATGTTGGTGGTGTACTTTATGTTGCTAAAACTAACGTTGCTCCAGGAGCATTTGATGCTAATGATTGGACATCAACAGATGATTTAGTTGACTATGTAGGTTATATTCCAAACAGCACAGGACTAAGTGTAAGTGACGGCAATACAGTATTAGACCAAGCCGGCCTAGTAGATTTTGGAAGCGAATTTGATGTAGCAAACTCGGGCGAAGTTTTAATTACTAATGCAATGTATAACGATAGTACAAATAAAGTTGTTGTATATAGAGCTAACAATGGACACTTTGAACGTTCGCAAGAAATAGATGCTCCTGATATAACATCAGGGTTTGGACATGCACTAGCTCTTTCAAATGACGGCACAGTAATAGCAATAAGTGCGCCGTATAACGATAATTATAAAGCTGATCAAGGTATAATTTATATCTACAAACAAGTTAATGGTGTATTTGAAATTGCTCAAACACTAAAAAGTCCAAACAATGAACAAGGTGAAAAATTTGGATGGCGATTAGACTTTGACGGCGATCAACTATTTGTTTCTGCAAAAGATGCTGATATGGCAACTAAAACTATATTTGACTCTGGAGAAACTATTTTAGATCAAGGATTTACAGCATTTAATACAATTAATGATAATGCTGGAGTAGTTTATGTTTATGAAAAAGTTAAACAAGATTTAATCTTTGCACAAACTATTCAAATACCTAGTACAGAATTATTAGATCCAAACATTAATTATTTTGGTAATAATATACTTGCTAGAAACAATCATTTTTATGTTGGATTGCCTAATAGAGTTGACGGCACAAGACTTGGCAACGTAATTGATTTTAAAAATAATAGAAATGAAAACATTTGGCAAATTTATAGATCTGACAAGCCAACAGTTGACCTAAACAAAATTAAAAAAATGTTCTTGTATAATACAAAGGACAATGAACTTTTAACTTATATAGATTATATTGATCCAATTCAAGGTAAAGTTGCAGGCATTGCTGAACAAGATTTAACATATAAAACTTATTATGACCCTGCACTATACGATTTATCTTCTACAGGTCAAGTAATTGATCCTACAAACAGTTGGGGCGAAAAACATGTAGGCGAAGTATGGTGGGATTTAACAAATGCAAAATTCTTTAACCCATATCAAGGCGATGTCGTTTTTAGCACACAGAACTGGAGTAAAATATTCCAAGGAAATATAATCGATGTATATGAATGGGTACAATCACCAGTAATTCCAAGTGAATGGGACGCTCAGGCTGATACTGAAAATGGATTTGCAAAAGGATTTAGCGGAACAAGTTTATATGGCGATGCCACATATAGTACACGTAAAATATACGACGGTGTTGCAAAAATATTTAAAACAAATTATTATTTCTGGGTAAAGAATAAAAAGACTGTTCCGGATGTAGAATTTAGAAATACTAGTATTTTTGATATTGCAGATTATATACAAGATCCTATTGCTAAAGGATATACGTTTGCTGCACTTATAAGTCCGTCACAATTTGTACTTTACAATGCTGAAAAATATATTAAAGGCACTGAGGTTGCACTTAGTACACAGTACTGGACAATACCTAACCAAACACAGAATATACATAACCAGTATCAAATTATTAGTGAAGGATTAGAAACAAGTCAACCTAACAACGATATTGTACGTAAATGGTTTGATAGTTTAAGTGGATACGATGAACAAGACAGAATTGTTCCAGATCCATATCTAAGTCCTAAACAAAAATATGGCGCATTGAACAAGCCAAGACAAAGCTGGTTTAAAAATAGATACGAAGCTTTAAAACAGTTTATCGAACGTACAAACTTAGTGCTATCAGAAAACTTAATTGTTGATGATAAAATTATTACTTCTTTGAATAAGAATGATCCTGAACCAACAGTAGTTTCAAATTTATATGATGTAAAAATTGACACGTTAGATGATCTAGGATTTGTTGGAGTTGCTAAAGCATCACAGGCTGTTCTTACACCAGTGGTTGTTAATGGTAAAATTACAAACGTATTAATTACTGACCCAGGTAGAGGATATAGAAATGCTCCGCTAGTTACTGTAACAGGTTTAGGTTCTGGTGCAGTATTACAAACAACAATTGACGCACTTGGAAAAGTGTCTAGTGTAACTATTTTAGAAAGCGGCGAAAATTATTCTGATAATGTTATATTAACTGTTAGACCGTTTACTGTACTAGTGTCCAGCGACAACACAATTTTAGGTAAATGGGCATTATACGAAAGAGACACAGTTGCTAGAACTTGGAATAGAGTAAAAAGCCAAGCGTATGACACAAAACTATTTTGGGACTACAAAGACTGGTATGCAACAGGATATAGTGAAGTTACTGACATAGATTATTTGATTGACAATGCTTACGAACTTACACAGTTAGACGCTGGTATTAGTAATGTAGTAAAAATCAGTAATATTGGATCAGGTGGTTGGTTACTTCTTGAAAAAATAGACAGCCAAGATACTGAAGATTATACAATCAACTACAAAACAATTGGTAGACAAAATGGTACAATTAAATTTAACGAAACGTTATATGATTCAGAAGCAGCATTTACCGGATTTGATACTATTAGTTTTGATACTAAAATCTTTGACAGTGAACCACGTACTGAATTAAGAATAATATTAAACACTATTAAGGATAATTTATTCATTAATGATCTACAAGTTAAATTTAATGAATTATTCTTTGCTAGTTTACGTTATGCATTTAGTGAGCAGACTTATATTGACTGGGCATTTAAAACTAGCTTTATAAAAGCAAAACATAATGTTGGAAGTTTAAGAAAAGATATTACATTTAATAATGATAGTCTTCCTAGCTATGAAGCATATATTAAAGAAGTTAAACCTTTTGGAACAAAAATACGTGAATATCTAAGTGCATACGAAGGACTTGACAATACACAAACAGTAGTTACTGACTTTGATTTACCAGCATCTTATAGTGTAGTAGAAGGAAAAATAGTTCCACAAAATGTAAAAGTACAGTCTAATACATTAGTTGGCACAAATGCAGATATTGAAACTTATCCAAATAAAAATTGGTTAGACAACAGCAGTTATAAAGTTGTAAAAGTAACTGTAGTTAATCAAGGAAGTGGATATTTTAGTCCACCTGTGCTTAAAGTATCAGGAGGCGGCGGCTCTGGAGTTGAATTAGAAACAACTATAGGAACAAACGGTAAAGTAACTGGAGTTAAAATAGTTAACGCAGGTTCAGGATTCTACAGTGCTCCAACAATTGAATCATTAGATAATATATCTGATACAGGTGAAAAAGCAACATACGGTATACAAATTGGTGATAGTCCTGTACGTGGATTACATACTAGTGTAAAATTTGATAGAACAACAGGAACATACGTTTATACAAACTTAAACAAATCAGAAACATTTGTTGCTAGTGGAAGTAAATTTGAATATGATCTAAGTTGGCCAATGGATTTAGATAAGTCAAATATAAAAGTTTATGTAAACAATGTAGAAGCATTAGACAGTGAATATACTTTTACAAACAAACTTGATGTTAGCAAAGGATATGATAGATATTTTGGACAGATATTATTTGTAAATTTACCTAAGTTAAACGAAACAATTTTAATTGAGTATAAACTATCAAGTGACATAATGCAAGCACAGGATAGGATTAATAACTTTATTCCTAAGAATGGCAATTATGTAACTGATTTAAAACAACTTATGACTGGCTTAGATTACGGCGGAGTTGAAGTTAAGAGTTTTGAATTTGAACAAGGTCGTGGATTTGATAGTGGAGGAGATACTTGGGATTCATATGATGAAACATTTGAAGATGAGATTTTTGAATTAGATGATAGTACAACAACTTTTACTTTTGCTAAAGTATTAGAAACTGGAGTACAGTATCATGTATATAAAAATAATGTAAGAATTGATGATCCTAACTATCCAAGTGCACCAACTAATCCAAATGCAGTTATACAAAGTATAACAGGAGCAGGACAAACTGGTTGGTCAAGAACAGACGATGGTACACTTCCAACAGACTTAGTAGTATTTGACGAAGAAGCTGTTTCAATTAGTAATACTGATATAATTATATTTAGAAAATCAACTAGTGACGGAACATACTTACCAGAACCTAACAGTTATGATACACTTATAAAAGGTGGCGCACTAAACTACAGTACAGCAACAGGTATATCTGCAGCTGATATTAATATTGACGGTGACGGATTTGTAACACCAACTACAAGTGCAGGTCCTGAAGAGTTAGTTCCTGGACAAGTACTTGATACATTAGATATTAAAGTTTACGAAAGACCGTCAGACGGAAGTAGTAAAATTACAAGTAGGAACTACACTGGCGATGGTACAACTACTGTGTTTAATTTTGGAGCAGAAGTAATACAGCAAGACAGTTTATTTGTAAAAATAAATTATGCTATAATTGCAAGCACTGAATATACAATAGACTATAATGCTAAAACTATTACATTTAATACTGCACCAATAGTTGGATCTAAAATACATCTAGCAGTACTAGGTGTTAGCGGAACAAAAATAATAGATATTGATAATTTTGTAGCAGACGGAAGTACAGCAAGATTCTTAACGAATGTACGTTTTGCTGATAATTTGCAATCAGTAATTACACTTGACGGACAAAAATTAGAAAATGTTGTTGTAAAAAGTCGTAAGCCAGATGGTATTAGCGGAAATGCATTAATTAAATTTGCAACACCTCCTGCTGCAGGGAGTGTAATTAACTTTGCATTCTTTGAAGGTGGAGACGTCCAAAACTACAGTGAAGTTGGCATACAAAACTTTACACTAGACGGTAGCACAGTTTCCTATGCATTAAATACAACACCGTTTACTACTACACCTGTTCCGTGGCAAACTATAGTAAAAGTTAATGATATTATTTTAAATGCAGGATATACACAAAAGTTTACAATGGCAGCGGCAACAAGAGAATATCAATTAGATAATTTCCAAATTCCGCCAGGATCAGTAAACAACAAAGGCTTACAAGTTTTTATTAACGGTAAGAAATTAACATACTTGCAAGATTGGACATTTACTGGTGCGTCTAGTTCTGCAGGAAGTAGTATTGTAAGAATTAAAACAGCAGTAGGACATAGTACAGGTGACATCCTTGATGTTTATCTTGTAAATGATGGACAATATGCATTTGGTTATATTGATGCTGGTGGAGAATTTGTAGACACACCAGGAACTATATACCTTGACAGTGCATATAACGAAAATGATGTACTTACAGTTTACCAATTTAGTAATCATGATAGCCAAAGATTTGAAAGACAGCAACTAGATGTAATTTCTAGAGTTACACTTACACCTAATACTGATGATTGGTATAAGTTTAATCACTTAACAGCTGGTCTTATTGAATTACCTACTCCGGCTATAGATGCTGAATATGTTTGGATTACTATAAACGGTCAATTATTATTACCAAGTATCCAGTACCAAGTAACAGATAATAAAAAATATGTAAAAATTAATATTCCTGTTGCACAAAATGATGTAATTGAATTAATACATTTTGCAGAAACACAGTCAGTAAACAAATATGGTTGGAGCCAGTTCAAAGATATGCTTAACCGTACTCATTATAAGCGTTTAGATGATACTGCTGGTATACAATTAGTTACAGACTTAAATTGGTATGACCAAAAGATTA
>Ga0315320_10000632_pt1 | contig 29045 bp, 20 predicted proteins | sample M140m21515metaG_FD_203458 | JGI IMG/M metagenome (GOLD analysis project Ga0315320, IMG submission 203458) | Ammonia-oxidizing marine archaeal communities from Monterey Bay, California, United States - M1 40m 21515 | ecosystem: Environmental > Aquatic > Marine > Coastal | place: USA: California... | reverse complement strand
CCCGGTAAGTAACAGCGAACCCGGTAAGTAACAGCGAACCCGGTAAGTAACAGCGAACCCGGTAAGTAACAGCGAACCCGGCAAGTAACAGCCGCCATTTCCTTGCTCTTATCGTGCTTGGCGTGATGAGCTACCTCAGGTCAGGCCCGTTAGTGAGCCATCTCCGCAGTAGTCGGGATTGCCAAACGTTTTTTCTGGGTGTCCCATCGCTTCGGCGATACTCAAGAGCAGCCGATTGTGGGGTTGATTGCTGTAGTTGAGCGAGCGGCCCGTTTTGAATCCAAGGCCTCCGCCGACCATCACAAACGGGATGCTGTTACGTGTGTGTGAGTTACCTTTCCCGAGTTCGTTTGTCCAGATGATAGTTGTGTGATCAAGCATGCTGCCATCACCACCCGGTTCAGGCGTTTCTTTTAGTTTCTTGGCCATGTACGCCACCTGTTCGCTGTACCAGGTGTTGATTTTGATCAGTTGTTCGTAAGCGTCTTCGTTGCTGTCGGGTTCGTGTGAAATCGTGTGGTGACCCTCGTCAATGTCGAGCCATCGCATGCGCGGATTGCCGACGCTATTGGTGATCTGCATGCTGGCGACGCGGGTGAAGTCTGACATCAGACTGTTCACCATCAGGTCGGTTTGCATACGACTGATCAGTGGCATGTTATCGTTCTGTTCCTGCACGTTGGGTGGCAGTTTGGGCACGGCGTGATCGGTGCTTTCAGGTGTTTCATCAGCAGGTCGCTGGTCTTTTGCTTTCTGAAGTTCGGACTTCAACTCCAATTCCACCGACCGAACAAGATCAACGTGTTGTTGAAGAAGTTTCCGGTCCTCGCTACTGACCATCTTTTCGATTTTTTTGAAGTCCACGCTGAGGTCATCTAGGACGCTGGCAAGCATGACACGATTCTGGATGTTGCCATACAACTTGTTAAACATCTGGTAGGGATCGCTAATCGGAGCAACGGGCTGATTGGGCCCGGCGTAAGACCAGCGTGTCCATGTGTCTGCCCGGTCTGGCACCATCACTCCAAATTCCAGTGAGCCGAATCGTGTTCGGGTGGCAGCGTCGGCTTGGAGTTTGTTCTTGAGATGTTGGTCGATCGAGATTCCCATCGACCAGCCAGCGGGCGTATCAGAGCCACCTTGGACATCCCCTGGGAAAAGTTCGACACCGGTTAGCAGGCATCCAATGCCCCGCATGTGTCCGTCACCGTCACCTTTGATTCGATTGTCGATGCCACGCAGTGTCAGCAGTTGGTCTTTGTAAGGGGCAAGGGGTTCCAGGATTCTTTTGAGTTCAAATTTTTCGCCTTCTTCGTCAGGCCAGAAATGATTCGGGATAACGCCGTTGGGACTGAAGACGAAGACCAAGCGTTGCTTTGTTTGCCCATTCGGTTCCCATCCTAAGCTGGGAAGTGCCAGCACTAAGTTGGCCGCGGCTCCGCTGATGCCGAGATTTCGAATGAAGTCACGTCGTGTGGTTCTGGATTTCATTGTCTTGTTTCCTGTTCGCCAATTTTTGTCGCGGCGTGTTTGTAACCGTGTTTCGGTTCGGAAAAGCCTGGTATGAAAATGAATTAGTTTTTTTGCAAATCATCAGGTGGTTGGCGACTCGCGGTCACAGCGATTGTGATCAGCAACTCGCGGATGTTGTAGCCGTTGTCCTGAAATGACTTGGCGATTTCATCCGCCAATCCGCTGCCATAGGCTGCAATCGGTTGTTTCACAAAGTGCTCAAAGGCCGATTCCACAAATGAGCGTTGGCAATCTTCGCTTTGGGCTAGGTAGTCAGCGAGTTCACGTGCACCGTTGAATTCAACACGTTTCCCGCTGCGATCAGTGTAGCTTCCTGCTGCATTGATTGGTTTTTTCTTTTCCTCGCGTCTGAATCTGCCTGTCGCGTCAAACTGCTCAAACGCAAACCCAAGAGAATTGATTTGTTGGTGGCAGGATTGGCAATTTACCTCGCCGGTTTGCAGTTGGACGCGTTGACGTGTGGTTAATTCAGGGTGCAGATCCGCGCTCAATGGTGTGAAAGATGCGTCAGGGGGGCGGAGCACGCGTCCCAGTGTTCGGCGGGTTAGAAATACACCGCGGTGAATCGGTGATGTGGTTCGGTGGTATGCGAGGTTACTCATGATTAACGGGTGGGTGAGAACGCCCGCGTGGATCTCTTTGTCCTGAACGCTTCGAGACAACGTCGACTCGGTGTTGCCGGTGTTCTTGCTGGTGTCTTCGGCTTGCTGTGGTTCCGTACCCTGGTCTGTTTTTGGCTGGCCATTGGCCGTGTCGCTCCGCCACGCATCACCATAGTAATTTTCGAGTCGTTTGGTCGTGTAACGCCAGTCTGCTTGAAACAATTGTCTGAAATCGCTTGTTTTACTCTCCATTAAATCCTGCAAAAACCGATTCATCGATCTTTTGAGATCCTGAACCGTGTTGGCATCGAATCCTGGGAACTGTTCTTTGTCCTTGAGCACCTCTTCTGTGTTTTGTAGTCCCAGCCACTCATGCAGGAACGCGAGTGCCTTGGCTTGGGCGCGGTAGTCGTCGACCATTCTTCTGGCTGCATTTGTGAGTTGTACTTCGTTCTGCAGTTTGTCATTGGCAGCAGCGTTGACGAGCCATGGCTCGGACGGCAGCGAATCGAACATCACCAGCGCCAGGCGGTTTGCGGTTCGTTGGCTGCGGTTATGTTCAGCATCGAGGGTGGGATAGAGAAAACGTGGTGATTTCAGGGTCAGAAGCATGACTCTTCGGATTGCCTCGCCGTCATCCTCTGAAAATGCGATTTGCTGGTCGATGTAGAGGTCGCGGGCCGCATCGTCCAGTTTGCCGCGAAATGCAATGGTTACGATTTCTGCGAGGAATCGTCTCAGCACACTTCGGTTTTTATCGGCCTCATTTCGGTATCGGTGTCGATACTTGGGATAGAGTTCGTCAATGGCGATCTCTGCAAATTCGATGGCTGTCGCCGTCGTTGATTCGTCCCATTGCCGACTGACCGACGTGCCTCGGTCGTAGCCATAGCTGCGATCGTCCGGAGGAAGTTTTGCCTGTAGTGGGAAGGAGTCAGCAAGTTGTTCGGGGATCAGGTGTTGCTTGGGGACGACTTCCTCAATGCCGCCAGGAGGAATCCACGAAAGGGAAATTCTGGCGGGCGGTTGCTCCGTCTTCCGTTTTCTTTGCAAGAAGCTTATTTCAAAGGGATACGCTCGTCCGGCGGTCAGGAAAATTTCACGCCGAAATTCATCTCTGCCTTTTGATTGGACATGATTGTTAATCAGTTGGCGGTTGCGGCTTCCGAATTCCATCATGCATGAGCAGGTGCTTCGCAGCACAATCTGGTATCGCCCTGTTTGATCGACCTTTAGCGATCCTTCCCAGTGGATCAGGTAGCTTTTGGGGTCAATCTCGGCTCCGGGGGAATTTTCCCCAAAATCAAAGTCGATCACGTTGTCGATGCGGTCGATCCGCAGTTCCTCTGGCTTTCGAGAGGTTCCGTTGTAGTACGTTGCTTTCACACCGCGGCGATCTGAGGTGCCAGGTGGCTTGGTGAAGTGTCCGTACAGATCGGCAATGCTCTGGCGGAGTTGTTGACCGGTGAGTCGTGACAATGCAATTTTGGGCGGTCGGTTCCGTACTCTCGCCGCTTCGCTGTAAAAAGTCTCGTGGATGTAGGTTGCTACGGCGGCGGCGTCGTTTTCTACGCAAGCATCCGGGTCTTCCTCGGGCATGGTGCGGCTAATCAGTTGGGTCAGGCTGCCCACGCTCAGGTCGCCCACCAAGGCATGCTCGTAGTGGTTTTCAGTACCCTGCCCAGATTTCCCGTGGCAACTCTGGCAGGATTGCTTGTAAATCCGAGAACCAAGCTCGGTTAATTTTTGATCGTCGGCCTCGTTTGGCTTGTCGTCTCCTGTATCTTTGGATTCGGTTGTCACTTCCGAGGGCGATGCTATCAGCGGAGTCGCGTCTGCGACCCATGCTATTAGGCAGATTAGCAGTAGGATCGCTAGCGAAACCGTCTGAGGAACAGCCGGGCGGAAGAGGTCCGTGGGCCTGAAACACAGGAATTTGGCAGGTTCGCTCGCGGTGAGAATGCAATGCGGTTGTTGGGGGCGTATTCGTTTCAACGGATTGGCTCTGGCTTGCCGAGAAAGCTGGTAGGCAGCAGATCCTCGGAAATGCTTGCCTCGCTTGCTGGAAGGGGGGTTCTACATTGTAGCCCGCTTGGGCAATTAGGGGAGTGAGAGTCCATTCATGGCTGAGTCAACTTCTCAATGGGGTGCCGCTTTGGGCTTGCGTAGGAGGTTTCTTCCGCCATACTTGTCCGCTTCGTTAAATCTGACTTGCAGTCGCAGGGCAGTTTTGGCTGAACAATTGTATTCGCAGAGCATTTTGATCGATCGATAGGTAAGCACAGATGGCCGAAGTTTTAGATGTAGAAAAACGCGAGCAAGTCGGCTCGTCGGCTACGGAACGATTGCGTCGAAGCGGACGTGTTCCAGCAGTATTGTACGGCCACGGTGAAAGTAACGAGCACTTGTCGGTGCCAGCCGCTCAGGTCAAGACATTGTTGCGTCATCACAGCAAGACAGTTGAGCTTGCGGGTGACGTGAAAGACACCGCGTTGGTGAGTCAAATTCAGTGGGATCCTTTGGGAATTGAGGTGCTGCACCTTGACCTGATTCGCGTGAATCTCAAGGAATTAGTGCAGGTGACGGTTGCTGTTCACCGGCATGGTGATGCGGCAGGCCTTCGGCAAGGCGGATTGTTGATCGATAACGTTCACGAAGTTGAGATTGAGTGCTCAGCGGGTCAGATTCCTGAGAATATCAGTCTGAATGTGACTGATCTTGAGTTGGGTGAGCACCGAACTGCCGCCGACTTGGAATTGCCGGAGGGCGTTGTCTTGATCACATCTGCTGATACCGTGATTACACACATTGAGCAGCCTAAAGGAGCGTTGGAAGAAACAGCCGACGCACTTGCTGAGCCAGAGGTGATCTCCAAAGGTGGTGATAAATCTGAGGAGGAAGGCTGATCGCGAAGATCGTAAATGCCGGCAGTTCGAATTGGCTGGTGAATCCATGAAACTGATCGTTGGGCTGGGGAATCCAGGCAGAAAATACGAGCAGACCCGACATAACGTCGGATTCATGGTCGCCGCCAAAGTAGCTTCGCTGGCAGTTGCTGATCCTTCGAAGATCCGTTTTGAAGGTGAGTTTGCAGAGGGAGGTACTCCGAGGCCTGCGGGAGGCGGGGTGGCTCAAGAAAAATTGGCGATCCTGTGCCCTCACACGTACATGAACGCTAGTGGGAAAAGCGTGCGAAAAGCATGCGATTTCTACAAGTTGGAACCCAGTGAGGTGCTTGTCATCTGCGATGACGTGGATTTAGCTGCGGGAAGATTACGAATCCGGGGATCGGGTTCGGCTGGAGGTCAGAGAGGATTAGCCGACATCATCCGCCATCTTGGTACTGATCAGGTGTCGAGGTTGAGGTTGGGGATTGGGCGACCACCTCATGGGTGGGAGACAGCGGACTATGTCCTCGGAAAATTCAACAAGCAGGAAATTGAAACATTTGAATTAGCCACAACGAACGCCGCATATGCCGCGTTGGATTGGGCTTCGGGTGGTGTCGCTTTTGCGATGAACCGGCACAATGCAGATCCTGCAGCGAAGAAGAAGCAGAGCAAGAAGCAGAAGAATAATTCGCCAAATGAGTCGTCTCCGTAACCCGGCCAGGTGAGCGGTGGCGGCGAGTAGGCAATTCGAACAAAAAACGGAGTTGTGACATGGATTGTACGACTTCTGGAAATTATTAACGGAAAACAACTCCCAGTTCTTATCAACTTTCGATAACCTCTGGGATTGCATGGCGACCAACAAAGTAAGAATTGAGAGATCGACCCATCGTGGCAAAGAATACCTACGAAACCCTGTTGATTCTGGACAGCAATCACTACGCTCGCGACCCTGGCGGGGTTAGCAAGCAAGTCAGTGACATCCTCACCGAGGCAGGTGGTGAAGTGCACGTGAATCGATTGTGGATGGAGCAAAAGCTTGCTTATCCCATCGATAAGCACCAAAAAGGCACTTACTGGCTGGCATATTACGAGATCGACGGCGTGAAGATTCCAGAGATTGATCGTGCCCTGCATTTGGCAGAGCCTGTCGTTCGGCATCTCACGGTCAAGCTTGAGCCACGTTTGGTAGAGCCCATTTTGGCGAACGCCCGTGGCGAGTCGATCAAGATGTCCACACCAACAGATTCAAGCCCGAGCGAAGAAGCTACAAGCGGAGAAGAGGCTGCTGCTGAGGTTGCAGCGGACGCGTAGGCTGGCGGTGTGATGCTCTCGTAGTGGGGGTGACCGTTTTGCTTTACTGCGAACGGCGAATTTAACGACCTGAAAACGGGAAGTACTATGGCCAGTTACAATCGTGTCATTCTGGTTGGGAATTTGACACGCGATATCGAATTAAAGTACACACCTGGTGGTACGGCGGTTACCGATATCGGGATGGCTGTCAACGATCGTCGAAAGTCTGCGACAGGTGAATGGGTTGATGAGACAACCTTTGTTGATGTGACCCTTTGGGGGCGTACCGCAGAGGTGGCAAGTGAGTACCTCAGCAAAGGATCACCGATCTTGGTTGAGGGGCGGTTAAAACTGGATACTTGGGAAACAGAGGGGCAGAAACGCAGCAAATTACGGGTTGTTTGCGACAGAATGCAAATGCTCGGTGGTGGCTCCCCCGGGAGCGGCGGCGGAGGCCGAAGCCGACCCCCCCAGCAGGTGAGTGATGCTCCGGTAATTAGCGATGCACCGGCGAGTGTCGAGAGCGGAAATCCGGGACAGCGGGATGCGCAACCCACCGGAAGCGGACCCGGCTACGAAGATCCTGATATCCCGTTTTAATAAACAATATTTTTACTGAACAAACACTTTTTAACGAATCCACTGTAGAGTTCTGCGATGACAGGGACAAACACACGGCGCAAGCCGAATCAAATGTTCAAGCGACTTCCTAAGGGTGAAAACGGCGGGATTCAGCTTTTGCTGATTCACAACGTCGAGCATCTCGGTAAGCAAGGCGATTTGGTCGAGGTGAGGGCGGGTTATGCTCTGAACTACCTCTTGCCGCAAGGCTTGGCAACGGTTGCCACGGAGCATCACCGCCGCATGGTCGAGAAGCATCGTGAGAAGCTTCGCGCTATCGAGCTTGAGAAGCTGAGCGAATACCGAGCCTTGGCTGATGAGCTGGGCAAGCAATCAATCACGATTGAAGCCAATGCCAATGATGAAGGCCACCTCTACGGTAGTGTCGGGCCTCAAGAGATCGTCGACGGGCTCAAATCGGCTGGTTTCTCTCTTGCTCAGGACCAGATCCGGCTTGAGGGACCACTCAAGGAGTTGGGACTCTATACCGTCAAAGTTCACTTGCACAGCGAAGTCGATGCAAGCTTGAAGGTTTGGGTTGTTCCAACTGTCGCTGCAGATGACGCCGCAACCGGTGAAGCTGGAAGCTGAGTAGGCGATCAGGATTCCGTTGGTAATCGTGCTGGTTTTGCATTGACTATTGGGTAATGCGTGCCAAAGATGAACAAATGTGCGAGGTTTAGCCTCGCGCGTATGTCGCGTTGAAGCCGACTGCCCCTGGCTTCATCTATGCGACAGACAGGGGCCTCATTGCCCCTGAGGTCCCTGTCGCTTTTTTCGCGTCGAAGCCGCTAAATAGTGTGCATTTGTCGTTTCTGTATCGGAATTCCCAGCTCCATTGATGATCTTCTGAGGATCGCTCGCGAGTGTTTTTGAGGGCAGGTTTCCAAGATTTCTGCCGAGTTGCCGTACATTGAGGGTTGGCTGGCTTGCCTGACGATGCCATCAGGATCGGTCACACGCTGCATCCGTCCCTGAGCGATGGGAAAGGAATAACTTTGCCGTTCACGCGGAAACGGGCTGGAACCGCCGGTGCAGTTCGGTACACTTCTCAGACATATTCGGAATGCGAGTTCGCGGGGCTGTGGCGGAACTGGCAGACGCGCTGGATTTAGGATCCAGTTCCTTCGGGAGTGCAGGTTCAATTCCTGTCAGCCCCACTCGATTCCGAACTTTCTGACTTGGAGAACTGGCCGGCAATGTGAAACGTTGCTGCCAAAAACGCGGGTTAGTGGGGGCTTCGCCCCCTTCAGCAAAGTGCAGGCGTAAAACAAGGCAACTTGAGACGCAATGTCGCGGTGCCTCGTCATTGACCTAACGAGGGTCTGCAAATACATTTAGACGCTAATTGACGTGTTTTTGGGCCGTTGACGTGACGTTTCTGTCACATCCTTTGCTTTTCGTCGCGCAGATACCCTCGCACTCTCTCCTAGTTTCAGTGCGATCGTGACGCCTAGCCCGAATCTCCGCTTGGTGAACACCTTTGACGAGACGATCGAAAGATTTCTCGCTCAGAGTTCGCTCACTTCTCGGAGATTGGAAGCCCATCGCACGTGTTTGGTCCCAAACGAAACGTAACACACAGTTCAAGGCTTCTTCAGAGAGCAACCATGGCCACACAAAAAATGGTTTACTACTTCGGCAAGAAAAAGACCGAAGGTAAAGGCAAAAGCAAAATTCTTCTTGGTGGTAAAGGCACCAATCTGGCGGAAATGACTTCCATCGGATTGCCGGTCCCTCCGGGGTTCACCATCACAACAGAGGTATGTGATTCCTACTACAAGTCCGGCGAAAAATTGCCAGCGGGTTTGATGGATCAGGTTAACAAAGCTGTTGTCCTGCTTGAGAAAGAGCTTGGGAAAAAGTTTGGCGATGACGGGAACCCACTGCTCGTCAGCGTTCGAAGCGGTGCCGCTGTCAGCATGCCAGGCATGATGAACACGATCCTTAATCTGGGGTTGAATGACAAAGCGACCCAGGGCCTAGCCAAAGCCACCAAGAACGAGCGTTTTGCCTACGACGCTTATCGCCGCCTGATTAACATGTTCGGCGATGTGGTGATGGGAATGGACCACCATGTCTTCGAGGCTGCGTTCAATAAAGTTAAGAAAAAGTACAAGGTCACCGACGATACTGAGGTGCCAGCCGAGGGCTTGAAGCAACTTTGTGAAGATTACAAAGCTGTTTACAAGAAGCACACAGGGCAAGCTTTCCCGCAGAGTCCCCTGAAGCAATTGGAATTGTCGATCATGGCCGTGTTTGGTTCATGGAACACTGCACGGGCTGTTCGGTATCGCGAAATTGAAGGTATTCGAGGGTTGCAAGGAACCGCCGTCAATGTTCAGTCGATGGTGTATGGCAACATGGGTGACGATTCCGGTACGGGCGTGGCTTTCACACGTAATCCGAACACCGGTGAGAATAAGTTTTTCGGCGAGTTCCTGATTAACGCTCAAGGCGAAGATGTGGTGGCCGGTATTCGAACACCACAGCCCGTTGCTGAGATGACCAAGTGGAATCGCGCGGTCTACAAAGAGCTGTTGGCGATCAAGAAAGTTCTCGAAGATCATTATTGCGAAATGCAGGATATTGAGTTCACGATTGAGCGTGGCACCTTGTTCATGTTGCAAACCAGGACAGGTAAACGAACCGGTGTTGCTGCGGTCAAGATTGCATGTGACATGGTCAAAGAAGGACTGATCGATAAGAAAGAAGCTGTCCTTCGTGTTCCGGCAAATGACCTGACTCAGTTGTTGCTGCCAAGTTTCAAGCCGACGGCTCGAAATGCAGCGGACGTTCTGACTCGTGGTCTGCCCGCTTCCCCAGGAGCATCAGTGGGGCGCCTTGCTTTCAGCGCTGAAGAAGCACGAGAGCGTGCAGAGGCTGGTGAAAAGGTGATCCTTGTTCGAAAAGAAACCAGCCCAGAAGACGTTGACGGCATGAATGCCGCCGCTGGGATTCTGACAAGCACTGGTGGTATGACCAGCCACGCCGCTGTGGTGGCACGCGGTTGGGGTAAATGCTGTGTTGCTGGTGCAGGCGATATCGACATCAACGAAAAAGGAAGGAAGATCAAGGTCGATGGCCGAACTTTCGGCATCAAAGACTTGATTAGCCTTGATGGTACGACCGGTGAGGTGATGGCAGGTGAAGTAGAAACACAGGAGCCCAAACTGTCAGGCGACTTTGCCAAGTTGATGAAGTGGGCTGATGAGTTCCGAACCCTTGATGTTCGAACCAACGCGGACTCGCCTGCTGACAGCAAACGAGCCCGTGAATTCGGAGCAAAAGGTATTGGCCTGTGCCGAACGGAGCACATGTTCTTCGAGTCAGATCGAATCATTCACATGCGGGCCATGATCCTGGCTGAAACAGAGAAGGATCGTCGTGCTGCACTGAAGAAACTTTTGCCTTTCCAGCGGAAAGACTTTGAGGGAATCTTCAAGGCAATGAATGGTCTGCCTGTGACCGTACGTTTGCTTGACCCACCACTTCATGAGTTCTTGCCACACGAATCGGCAGCGCAGAAGACAATGGCGAAAGAGTTGGGAGTCAAGCCTTCCGAAATCGTCAAGCGAGCCGAAGCGTTGCACGAAGCCAACCCAATGCTCGGTCATCGTGGTTGCCGTTTGAGTGTTACCTATCCGGAAATTCTGGAAATGCAGGTCCGGGCGATTGTGGAAGCTGCAATCAATTGTGCTAAGAAAAGTATCAAAGCACACCCTGAGATCATGATCCCGCTGGTCGGTACTGCGGCCGAACTGAAAATGTTGCGAGCAAAAGTTGAAGAAACGATGGCTGCGACCAAAGCTGCTAAGAAGTACACCGGCAAGCTCGATATCACAATCGGAACTATGATTGAGATTCCTCGTGCTGCATTGACCGCTGACGAAGTTGCTGAATCAGCGGACTTCTTCAGTTTCGGTACTAATGACCTGACCCAAATGACCTTCGGTTACAGTCGTGACGACATCAACACGTTCCTGCCAGACTATTTGTCGCAGGATATCTTGCATGTCGACCCATTCCAATCACTTGACCAAACCGGTGTTGGGCAGCTTGTTGATATGGGAGTCAAGAAAGGTCGTAGTTCAAAGAAAGACTTGAAAGTTGGCATTTGTGGCGAGCATGGTGGTGATCCCGATTCCATCGATTTCTGCCATCGTGTCGGGTTGAACTATGTCAGTTGCAGCCCGTTCCGTGTTCCCATTGCTCGCTTGGCAGCCGCACAGGCTGCTTTGAGGAATGGCTGAACTTGAGAAATGCATTTCGTTTGCTGGATGCGTTCAGCAAACGAGTGGTGTGTGCGGCGCGAAACTGATTCGAAACCGCACGTGAGTACAAAGAATTTCTTGGAACATCAAAGCCCCAGCCAGTTTGGATGGGGCTTTTCCAAATCCTGAATGAGAGCGATCAATGAGCGACTTGCACGCCCGATACAATGATGTCGAAAAAGAGATCGACGCGGAGAACTTTGAGGAAGCGATTGCTGGGCTGACCGGTATTCTTGAGGCAGACCCGGCCTTTGTTCTGGCACACTTGGCTTTGGCGCGTGTTTACACCAAAACAGGACAACACGATCTCGCGATCCAGCATGCAGAGAAGACGTGTGAACTGGAGCCTACCGACTCTTTCAATTTCACTGCCCTCAGTGTGACTTACCAACGTGCTTGGGCTGGAACTGAGGAACAGAAGTACATTGCCAAGGCGGAGGAGGCGATGGCCAAAGCTCACGCCATGGGGTGACCTTTTGGCCGGCGAATGGAGGGCGAGGGTCCTCCGCGTTAGCTAGCAAACAACTGGTTCTTGTGCAGGTGTGCGTTTGAGAAGTGGTTGCTGCTACAAAACACCGCGGTTATCCATCCGGAAAGCTGCGGGTTGACCCCACAGAGAGGAATTTTACAGCTCTGTTACACAGGGTTGCTGTATTGGTGACAGAGTTTTGACTTAGTTCCGATACACTTCCTACACGCTACTCGACTGAGGAACGTTGAGTGGTCGTTTTTTTTCCAGGAGTACTGTATGTCGACCGTCGTTGCACCCACAAAAGATAAAGCCCGCAGCCCTCGGCCCTCTGAGTCCGCCGGCGAACCAAAAAAGAAGAAGGATGTGGGGCCGACCACTGAGGAGCGGAAACGAACCAGCAACCTCAGTTATTGGGCACTTGGTTGGCTCAGTTTTGCTCACTTGGTCGTGTTTGCCTTTGCTTATTCCACTTTCACTTGGACCGGTTTGGCTGTGATGCTGGTTCTGCACTGGGTCACAGGTAGTTTGGGAATTTGCCTCGGCTACCATCGTCTGCTGACTCACACCGGCATGAAGACTTATGGTTGGGTACGCTACACGTTCGCGACCATTGGCATGCTCGCTGGGGAAGGTTCCCCTTTGGATTGGATCGCTGACCATCGGAAGCATCATGCATGCAGCGATCAGGAAGGTGACCCTCACACGCCGAACGATGGTGGGCTGTGGAGCCACATGTCCTGGTTGGCCTACCACACGCACAATGGCGATCGAAAGACGTATCTGCAGCGTTGGGCACCAGACTTGTATAAGGAACGAGGCATGCGTTGGATGGACATCCTCTTTCTGCCTGCCCACATCGCCGTCGGTGCAATCCTTTTCGCTGTGGGTTACTGGACCAGTGGCCTTCCCATGGCTTGGTCATTGTTGGTTTGGGGCATGTTTGTACGCCTCGTGTTGGTTCTTCACGCAACTTGGTTAGTCAACAGTGCTTCCCATATGTTTGGGTACCGGAACTATGAGACAACTGACGACAGTCGTAACAATGTCTTGGTGGCCGTGGTTGCTTATGGTGAAGGCTGGCACAATAACCACCATGCTTATCCGCGGATGGCTAAGCACGGACACAAATGGTGGGAATTTGACATGACTTGGCAGGCAATTCGTTTGATGCGGGCCACCGGTTTGATGTGGGATGTCGTGGACTATCGCACGGTTGCTGAAAAGAAAGACCGCGAGGCCGCGGCCGCGAGTTAGCCCACGATTCTGACGTGAATGAAGCTCAATGAGAATTTCAAATGGATCGGTTGCTGAAAGGCGACCGATTTTTTTTGCTATCAAAATTGTGCCTGGAAAAGAATAATTTCAAAAGAGATCACAATCTCTGTTGACAGGCACGCTTGAAAAGTACTATTCCCGCTTCAAACCAAGATCCTTCCCACCCGAATTCCACAATGACATTGTGGGTTGCGCCAAGGACTGGTTGCAAATTGGGTGTGAAGCGTGAAAGGGAATTACCGGCTGAACCGATCAGCCAAATGATGGACTGCATCGAAGAAAGTTGTCCTAACGAAAGTTTCCAATTTGGATTCATACGTTTTGGGCAGTGGACGGACTGCGATCCTGAAATGACTAATTGAAAGTCTCACCGCGAAGAAGGAGTGTCGCGTTGAACCGTCTCGTACCCGCACACGGTCCCCGTCTTGCATGCTTAGCCGCAACTTGGCTATTGCTAACAGCAGACGTGTCAGCTCAGATCCAGATGCCGTCCGATAGCGGGCCTTCATCTGTTACGCCAACTGCCATACCTCAGGCAACGCCGCAACCGACCCTCGCGTCGGCTCAGCAGTTGCTAGCAGGTGTGCGAACGGCCCTCATTAAAAAGGATTACCATACGGCAGTCCAGTCTTACCGCCGGGTCACGGCGATGTCGGGCAATTTACCGCAGATAGCAGATGAAGTTGGCAAGCTTCGAGCACAGTTGCTTGCGATTGGCATTGACGGAGCCTTGCTCTCGTTGCCGCCAAAACCTCCAGCACAACCGCTTGCCAATGTCGCCAACGCACAGCCGCTGGGTTCGCCCCCTGTGGCTGCTGCCAATGTCGTCACTCGCAAGCAGGAAGCTTTACGGTTGGTTGCCATCGGCAGGGCCTCTTTGGATCGCGGAGACATACCGACAGCGGTTGCGATCGCAAGGCAAGCTGAAGCACTCAATGTTCCAGAGAAGGACTTTGCTCCGGGCGAGCCTCGTGTCTGGCAGTTATTGCTTGACGCGGAGTCGGCTGCCCGAAGGAGTGGAGTCCGTTTGGCATCGGGAGCAGAGCCACTGGCCAATCAGCCATCCACTTCGGGGGCTGGGGTCAATCCTGTTCAGGCAGCACTTGCAATGGCAGGTGCTGGCGAGACAGGGAATGTTGTTCAAACACCATTCATTCCACAGACAGCTGGTACCGGGGTGTCACCAGCCAGCACAGGCGTTAAGCCTGTTCAGGCAATTGCTCCTTTGGCCGGGCAGCAAGCAGCCGATCCTAGTCATGCCAAGAAAAACCTCGCTGAAGGCCTCGATGCCCTCGGACGGGGCGACACCACCTTGGCACGAACTAAGTTTCGCGAAGCCTGGAAGCATGAGTCTGATTTGACTTTGGCCGAGCGGAATCAGCTGAAAGATAAGCTAACTTTGTTGCAGCCTAAACGCATCACATCTCAGACGAGCACACCGCCCGAAGAGATGAGTGCGATTCAGCGGGCTGAACTGGCAGAGCAGGATCGCACTCGACGTTTGTTCCGTGAAGTGACAGCCGAATTGGCTAAAGCTGAACAGATCAAGGAAACTGCACCGCTGGATGCTCTTGATGAGCTCGAGAGGTTGCGGCGACGGGTTGATGGATCCGAACTCAGCGATCAAGGCAAGCGTTCGATGGCCATGATGGTTGACCGAGCAATCGGTGATCAGAAACAGTTCATTCAGGCAAATCGGGCCAAGATTGATCTCGAATTGCAAAATGATGCAGTTCGTGCTGAAATGGCGACGGAGCAAGCCCAGAATTTGGTGATTGATGAGGAAGTTTCGGTTCTTGTTCGATCGTTCAATGAACTGATCAAAGACCGACGCTATCAAGAAGCAGAAATAATCGCCAAGCAGGTTCAGGAATTGAAACCTGATGACCCGATCGCCGTCAGTATGTTCCACACCAGTCGGATGGGGACACGTCTGATGATTGATCAGGAGGTCCGCGATCGCAAGGAACTGGCGTTCCTTGACACCATGATTGATGTGGACCGTTCGGCAGTCGCGATTGATCCAGACCTGCCACTGACCATGCCTGATGCTCGTGACTGGGAAGCTTTGTCGCGGGTGCGTCTGCAGGATGCAAACAATGGCGAGAGCCGTTTGAGTCAAGCAGAACAGGAAATTCAACGCAAGCTGATCACAGAGGTCAGTATCAAATACGCAAATCGTCCACTTGGCGAAGTCATCGATGAATTGTCAGCTGTGACGGGCGTTCCAATGGTACTTGATATGCGAGCACTCAATGCTGTTCGTGTGACCACTGACACTCCTGTCACGTTGCAGCTTCCTGGCAGCATCAAGCTGAAGAGTGCTCTGAACTTGATTCTTAACAGTCTGGAATTGACTTACGTCATTGAGAATGATGTGCTGTCGATCACCAGTCTGGAGGCAAAACGCTCCAAGGTTTATCCTCGGACTTACCGGGTGACCGATCTGGTTACCCCGATTCCGAATTTCAGTACCAGTTATGAAGATGGTTTGGCAGGTGCTCTTCGAGCGGCCTACCAAATGACCAATCCTCAGGCAAATGTGCAGGTGATGCCAGTTTCCATGACTGATCTTGGAAATGGAATGGCCGGCGGTTCTGGAGGCATGAACTCGAATGTTCTTGGCCAGTACAACCCAATGGGATCCCAAGGCGGATTCGGAATGAATAATCCTCCCATGGGTGGCGGTGCTGCTGGTGGTGGATCGTTCGCCGATTTCCAAAGTTTGATGGACCTGATCCAAACGACGATTGTTCCTGATACTTGGGAGGCTCTGGGTGGTCCCAGTTCGATGTCTCCCTATCCTCAGAATCTCAGTCTCGTGATCAGCACTACCAGTGATGTTCATGACCAGATTGCAGACTTGCTTGAGTCGTTGCGACGGCTGCAGAACTTGCAAATTACGATTGAAGTTCGTTTCATCACCCTGTCGGATACTTTTGCTGAGCAGATCGGCGTCGACTTTCAGGTGCAGTTTGATGACAAGATCAAAACACTTCCTAATGACAGTGGCGGCCCAAGTGTCGTGATTGGTTGGGATGGTGCGTCTGGTCTGCCTACTCCGGACTTGGATATTACCCTCAATAATCAGAGTTTCGGTTTGTCACCACCTTTTGGTGCAGAAACTGTAACCAACGCTTCAACGATTGGTTTTGCGATCTTGAGCGATATTGAGGCGTTCTTCTTCTTGCAGGCAGCTCAGGCTGATAACCGTAACAACGTGATGCAGGCACCGAAGGTTACCCTCTTTGATGGTCAACTGGCAACGATCAGTGACCAGACTCAGGTTCCTTTTGTGACGAGTATTACGCCAGTCGTCGGTGACTTTGCTGTGGCACAGCAACCTGTGATCGTAGTGTTGAATGAAGGTACCCAGCTCAACGTGCAAGGTATTGTCAGTAATGACAAGCGATTTGTACGCCTGACATTGGTTCCTTTCTTCAGCCAAATTGGCAAGGTTAACACCTTCACCTACGAAGGACGTCGTACGACTCAAAGTGCGAGCCGGCAGGAAGCTGATACCAATAACGATGGTACTATCAACGAGAGCGATGAACAGGAAACTGAGGACGTTATCGAAGGATCGACGGTCCAGTTGCCACAGTTTGCTTTCACAACGGTTAGCACCACAGTCAGTGTTCCTGATGGTGGTACGATCCTTCTTGGTGGTATCAAGCGACTACGTGAAGGACGGAATGAGCGTGGTATTCCTGTGCTCGGAAAAATCCCCTACCTGAGTCGTCTGTTCCGTAACGTTTCCACTGGTCGTGAGGCTCAAAGTCTGATGCTCATGGTGACGCCGAGAATTATCATTCAGGAAGAGGAAGAAGTACGGCAGACAGGTTTCAACCCTGATACGCAGTAAGCTTCAGAAACTCTGTTCAATAAACAAAACGTCAGCGATTTAGTCGCTGGCGTTTTTTTTTTGGTGGATTCCCGTTGTCCTCAGGCAGCATCCATCTGCAGGTGTTGAATCACCATCGCAATCGCTGCGCTTGCCATCGGTGTGCTGATACTTGCTGGGGTTCCTTTGTCAGCTGCAGCTTGAGCGGGCGCAAGCGGGATGTGCAGGAAAAGACTCTTTGTCCTCAATCCGTACGATTGGGAATAATGCTGGCTGAGGTACAGCGCAGCATTGCAGAGATAGGTTCCTGCATGGTGAGAAACTTCACTTGGGATTCCTGCAGCGATCAATGCGCGGTTGCAATGATCCAGAGGTAGGCTGGAACGGTATGCCTCCGGGGCATTGGCAATGAGCGGTGACCCGTTGCTTCGCACGTTCAAACCTACGGATTCAAGCTTGATCAGTGTCGAGCCAGGAGACTGACCGAGGTGGATCGCGAAGTCAAAATTTTCCTGCAAATCCTTGCGTAGGCTTTCGCTCATCCGGCTCAGGTCGACCGGATACCGTCGTGTGGTGATTTCCGCATCTCCGTCGTACCAGCGCGTTAAATCCGTGAGTGCCAGCCAACTCGAGTTAGCTGGCCAGCGATCGTAGGGCTCGAATGCGGTTATCAGGATGCGGGTCACGTGGGCTCATTCAGGGCGATCATTGCTCAAAAATTGAGAACAGATGTTCAATCATAGTTCGAGAATTACCGGATGAGACGGTCGTTTTTCCGTTTCGGAGGTCTGGTTAGTTTTTTTTCTTAACGATTTTGGCAGGCAACTCCAAGCCTTTTTTGATGAACTTCATCGAGATCGAGTTGACGCAGTGGCGAGTGTTTTTCGCTGTCATCCGTTCTCCCTCGAATACGTGCCCAAGATGGCCCTTGCAGTTGCTGCATACAATTTCGACTCGATAGCCATCGGCATCAACGCGTCGGATCACGGCACCCTTGATTTCATCATCAAAACTTGGCCACCCACAATGGCTTTCAAATTTGTCTTCTGCCTTGTAGAGCTGAGCATTGCACTGGCGACAAATGTAGGTGCCTGGGTCTTTGGTCATCGTGTAACCACCAGCACTTGCCGGTTCGGTCCCCTGATTCAGAATCACATAGGCCTCACGCTGATTCAGTTTATTGTAATCGTCAAAAATGATCTTCTGCGTCGGTTTTTTGTCATCAGTCATCTTGGGTTTGCCCCGGGGGTTTCCTGCGGTCGTGGTATCGCGTGGGTTGGATTGCCCTTCAATGCTTTTTAGGCATGTGGAAAGGTAAGAATGTGATCGATTGATTTCGGCTGTCACTGCTGCAGTGCTGCCGAGGATTGGTAGCCCTCGCGGAACCGGGTGCATGAAAATTTCGGTCCAGCCACTAAAGTTGATTCCCTTTAACGCAGCCAGTAAGGGGACAAAGTTCAGACGACCCCGACCTGGCATCTGCAGTAGTTCACGGGATTTAGGAAGCTTTTCCATGCAACCCATGCCGTACTGCCAGGCGTAGAAAATCGCCATCGAATTACCAAGTGAGCGGATCAGATCGCTCAGAATGATCGAGTCTTGTGGTAGGTGGTATGGCGCGAATGCGATCTTGAGGTTCTCGGAAGGACGCAAGTCCATTAACCACTTCATGGAATCAGGTGATTCAATCAAATTGTTCCCATGATTTTCGATGGCAATTGTGACGCCTGATTCTTCTGCTGCTGCCAAGTGTGGTTTTAGCTTTTCGATGAATTGCCCAACTGCTGTTTTCAGCGCATTTCCCGTCAACCCACGGGGCCCGACCGCGCCGGTGACAATGGTCTTGCAACCCATTCGCTTTGCATAGCGAAACTCGTCCTGCAGTCCGAAGGGGCCAAGTTTGTATTGGGTGATGCACTCAAGTTTGGTTTGACTTTTTTTGAGTAGGGCAGCAAACGCGTCTTCGCCCATCTCAGTCGCTTGTTCACGCTGGTTTCCATGAACTTTGGGCCATAAGTCGATTCCACTTGCCCCGATCTTTGAGACCTCTGGCAGTACCTCGGCCAGATCGCTGTAGCCATACATGCACGACCCCAGCAGATATTTGAGCTCAAAAGAATCGGTGTCTTGGGCGAGCAACTTCTGGCTTGTCACGGTAGCAAGGGAAATGCCAGCGGCACCGGACACCAATGCCTGTCGACGATTCATTGCTGATGCAGAGGGCATGTTGTTTGGCTTCCAGGATTGAGAGGAAAGGGCAAAGTGTTTCAGTAACCGGTAATCAGACGCATTGCCGACTTTCAGAGGCGGCGCATCTGAGGATCAGGCGTGACCTGAGTTTCGACGCAAGCATGTTTTTCAATAATAACCATGCTTGCAAAAGGGCTGGGGCAACGCGAATCCCCCTTCCCCGCGTCAATTCACAGGTAAACCATTATTAACAAGATTTTGTTGTCCTTCCACCGTCACGCCTTGATTCTCCGGCCGTTAAAGTAATAGCCAACAAATTGCGGCAGCCTGAAACCGACAGATTGGGGACTTAGATGTTCTATCGTGAGATGAAGATGCGTTGTTTAATGTCACTGTTTTTATTGCTGGGATGCGAGAGTGCGGTTTTGGCTCAATCCTCAGGTTGGGGGCAGTTTCTAGGCCCTGATCGGGACGGAATCAGCGATGGAACTGATTTGTTGGCAAAATGGCCTGCGCAGGGGCTCGACATTGCCTGGCGAGTTGATGGCGGGGTGGGCATGTCAGCCGTAGCCGTCGCGGACGGTCGAGCCATTACGATGTGGAATTCAGCACGTGGTCAGGTGGTTACGGCACTCAGCGTCAAGGATGGTTCAGTTCTTTGGACCGCTCCTGTTGCAGCCAATTACGAAAATTCGATGGGAAACGGGCCTCGAGCAACACCCACCATCGCCGGACAGCAGGTCTTTGCATACACGGGGGAAGGGATTCTGGTTAGCCTCGACGTCTCGACGGGAAAAAAACAGTGGAGCAAATCGGTGGTACGCGAGATGGCGGGTCGCCCTGCGGAGTACGGCATGTCCTGTTCACCTCTGGTCGTTGATGACATCGTCATTGTGACGGCAGGAGGGCAAGGCAAGGCTGTGGTTGCACTGGACCGAAAGAGTGGTGAAGTTCTCTGGACTGCTGTGGACGGTTTGCCGGGGTATTCGTCGCCAGCATTGCTTAACCTCTGTGGCGAGCTGCAAGTGGTGGCTTTCACTGCTCGCGGGGTCACAGGGCTTCGCCCGTCTGATGGTAACGAACTGTGGAGCTACCCCTTCAAAACACCTTACGACTGTAACACAGCGACACCCATCGAAGTCGGAGGGAAAGTCTTCATCTCGTCGGGAGAAAACCACGGTTGTGTGATGCTTGACGTGACGAAGCAGGCCGCGGTCTACAACGTTGATGAGGCGTGGGTTTCAGTTGATGTAAAAAGTGTGATGCGTAATGAGTGGCAGACCTCCATCCTGTTAAACGGTTACCTGTATGGATTTGACAATGTCGGAAGCGCGGGGCCGGTCACCCACCTGACGTGCATTGAGGCAGCAACAGGAAAGGTTGCTTGGACAAAGACGCGATTTGGGAAGGGAAACTTGGTGGCGGCTGATGGTAAACTGTGGATCACAACCATGAAGGGCGAGATCGTTTTAGTTGAGGCCACGCCAGCAGGCTATTCCGAGCTTGGGCGTCAACAAATGTTCGGAAAAACCCGCCAAAACGTTTCGATTGCTAACGGGTTTGCCTTCATCCGTGACGACTCACAGGTAATCAGTATCAAAATCAAGTAGCACCTGATTGGTGCGATTCTTGCATGAAGTGCTAATGGCCACGAGGGGCTGAGGCAGGGAGTGAACTCCGGCTCAACGAGAGGCAATGGCACGCTGATTCCCAAGGTGCGTCCCCTACCCTACTCTGCCCCGGTTGTTTGATTGGGCAATTTGGTTTCCAGCCAGAGCTGTTTGCGACACGCTAATTTTCACCGAGTTGGTGAATCGTGTTGTGGATCACTCGTCGGAATTCATTTCCTTGTTGATCCTGCAGCCGACAGGTGATTTCCATGCCCCGAGTTGGAGCCACATCGGGAATCGTGAGGCGAACCGTCTTCATGTCTGAAAGTAGTTTGGCGGAAGTCACTTCAAGTGGTTTTTCATTGAAGTGTTTTGACCCATAGTTTTTTGTTCGCTTTAAATCCCATGTTTTGATTTTGTAGCGGTTTGTGTCGCTCACCGATTCAGGATTGATTTTCTCACTGAAGGTGATGTCAATCGTCTCTTTGGCAACTTTCAGTTGGGTCGGCATACTGACTGCATTACCTTTGTAACTGACACGGAACAGTCCGCCCTCCTCTTCCTGCCGGCTGCCCGCCCACGAGAACATGCCCCCAAGGTAAAGTTGGCCGTCCGCCGGTGAAAATCGTCCACGAATCATTCCTGTTGGTAGATCAGGAATGGGCAGTTGGCACATTCCGCCTTGCGGTTGTCGGTCACCTGTTGGCGTCGATAGATGTTCGTGGGGTACGACATAAATTCGCCCGTAACCATAGGAAAGGTTTAACAGTTGCCCATTCAAAGGCCCCCAGCGTTTGGTGTCAGCCCAGAGTAATTCTGCTGGTGAGCGATCAAACGAATTGGTGATCCAGCACAGCGGTTTTTGCATCGCTTCATCAGAGGAATCCGTCACCTCGTGGTAACCGTACATGTTGCCATAAAAACCGCCGGGACGCACCCAGTTGATGCGGTTCTTGGGATTCCAGTGTCCTTCCTGATCCGTCACGATAAAGCTGCCGTCATCATTCAGGCAAACACCATTCGCTGCCCGGAATCCGGTGGCAATGATATCTGTCTGGCTGCCGTCAGGAGTGACGCGTAACAGGGTTCCGTGGTGCGGAACCACGGCCGTTAGTGCGTGCCTTGCCGATTTTGCGTAGTAAAGGTTTCCATCGTCGTCACGTTGCAAGCCCATGGCAAATTCATGAAAGTGCTCGGTCACTTGGTGGTCACTGTTGAGGCAATGATAATCATCCATTTCGCCGTCACCGTTGTTGTCACCCAGTGACACGATCTGGTCACGACACGTAACCAGCAGTCGATCACCATCAACAAGAATCCCGAGGGGTTGGAAAAGTCCGGTTGCGATGCGATGCCAACGGAGCGAACCAACAGGTTGACCAAGAGTGTTGATACCCTCCACTTTCCAGACATCGCCGTCCCATGTGCATGCAGCAAGAGATTTTCCATCAGGATAGAAGTCCATCCCGGTGATCCTTGTTCTTGCTCCCCACGGGTTTCCTTCTGGTCGCACCAGTTCATCGACTAACCAAGCTTCAGACTCAAACCACTTTTTGGCAGGTACATCGATGGCAGTTGTGTACTGGGCTGGGCCTCCATGAGTGTAAGCCTCAAGGTTGGTTTCAAGGTCGGCTAGTTGTTTGTTGATGTCCGTCATCGCATCTTGGTTGATCGCCGAATCGGTGAACCAGATCGATCCTTTCAGCGGACGTTTCCCTTTCTGGAATGTCAGCACCAGTCGGTTGTCTCGCAGACTGAATTGTGCAGATTGTTGAAAACCCGGCGCGGCAACCAAAAGGATTTTGTCCTTGTACTGAATCGTCGCTATTTCTGCCTCGACTTCAAGCGTTGCTTCGCTTGGCAATTCCATCACTGACATGTCAAGGTTGGTGTCGCGCTGTCCGATGTTGAGCGTTCGCACAAACGTTTCTACACCGGGTATATCCAAGGAGTTCGGATACTCAAGGATCTCGGTGCTTCCAACGGTGTAGCTTAAAATTACCTTGTTCTGATAACGGTGAAGCCCACGGAATTTCCCCCATTGTGCTGGTAGCGGACCATACTTTCGTTTGTCTCTTCCCTGCACTCTTTGGTCGTCTTGAAACGACTGCGTCGCTGGGTTGGCCCAACCGGGGCCTGTCGAGTTGGTTGCGTGTAAATCACCGTTTGCTCGCAGGTGAACGCCATGACGTCCGTTGAATTGGATACCATTCCAGTCAAGGAAATTACCACTCCATGCCGCTGCCATTCGTAGTGTGTCATGTTCGAAGACCATCCACTTGGACCCTCGGGCGATTCCACCTGGACCCTCGTCAACTCGGATAGCAATGGCTTTTTGTGCGATGTTTTTCCCGCCATTTCCAAACTCAATGGTGGTCGTCAGCATCGGGCCATAATCCATCGTTATCCACGGTTTGATCTCTGTTGGCTCAGGACCGCGTGAATCACCGCTGGGCAGACTCGCCAAGTATTTGTCCGTCATCTCGGCATATTGCGCTGGATTTTTCTCCCGCAGGAAGTGTTCCCGGATGTAATGGATTACATCATATTTCTGTTGTGGAACCATCCATGTTTGTGGCACCATTAATCCACCACCGTGAGTCAATGTTTGGTACATGGAATGAGGGTCATTGCCGAACTTGAATTGACCACTTGCAAATCGCAACGAGGTTGGCAGTGAGCCAGCTTTTTCAATCGTTCCATGGCAATTGACGCAGAGTCCTTGGTAAATGGCGCGGCCGCGTTTCAACGATCCATTGTTCCAGTCTGCAATCATTCCCTTGTGATCGATTTCAGATTCGTACTCAGGGATTTTGAGTTTTAGATCATCCTCGGATGGTTGTAGTTCCGCTGCCAGTTCTCGCCCACCATCACGGATAGCTATCAAGTAGGAAACCAAGTCAAGAAAGTCCTGCCGTTGACGAAGGGCGTTGACTTGCCCGACGGGCATGACCGATACCTCACCCTTTTTTTCCGCCTCAATATCCTCCGTGGCAATGGTGACCGTTGCCGCAGTGCCCGGACCGGTTTGAAGCGTCAGCTTTTCGTCCGTTCGTTCCAGTTCAAGTCCGACGAACGTACGTCCATCTGCAGTGAGGACACGAATATTTTGATATTCAGGTTCGATGTGAGCAGACGGCTTGAGCACTGATTGAACCAAATGCTGATCATCTACTTTTCGTTGCCAAACGCTCAGGTTAGGGCCAAACCCAGTCTCGTCGATTGTCGAGTGACACTTGGCACAGCCGGTTCGTGGAGAATGGAAAACGATCGCACCTCTTGACGGATCTCCTTTTTCTCTCGCATCTGCTGCAATGTCCGCGACTGGTTCAGCCATCAACACTTTTTCCATCTGTCGGCCTTGCGCGTCTGCAGGCTGGTGTTGGGCTAAAAACAATCCAGAGGCCAATGCGATGGGGATGAGCAATTCAAAAGGGATTGTTAGCGATTTGATGAGGTGGATTTTGTTCATTTCTTGTTCATGTAGGGGGTGAGTCAACTGGTTGGATTATAAGCGGCATTTTCACCTTTGATTGGCGGGATAGTATGGACGGGCAGGCAATTGATGAGAAATCTGATTAAACTGGAGTGAAAACTTTCGCCAATAATCCTCGTTCACGAAATTTCCATGCCGTTCTTTCCACGCCAATTGATCGCAGTTTGCATCGTTACCATCATGACTTGTGTGGCGATGTCGCAACCACCAGGCAATCGGCGAAATGTGAAGCCGCCGACTCCTCCGAGGAAACCGTCTTTACCTGCTGATCCGCAACTTCTTGGACTCCACAAAGAATTTGTCGCCAAAGCTGAAAAGCTTGCTGTCGAGTATGAACGGAAGAAGCAGTTTGATAAGGCTCGTGAAGTGTATGAGTCAATGGTGCGGTTGGTTCCAAACTTTGCTTCGGCAGAGGCGGGCTTGCAGCGGATTTTGGGTAATCAGAGGATTCAGGATCGAAAACTTGTCACCGTCGAAGCCAACCAGATGTGGCAAGACTCAGGTGTCAATCTACAGGTAGGCATGCCAGTTCACACGGAGGTGAAGGGGACTTGGAAAGTCGTCTATGAAACAGGACCGAAAGGGATCGAGCTTCCGAAAGAATTCCAACAGCGTGATGGTCGTATCAAACTCGGCTCTCTGATCGGGGTGGTGGTGAATTCTCCCACCGAACTCAAAGACGCAAAACCGTTCCCTATCGAGCATGGAAAGAATTTTACTGCCATCAAAAGTGGGCGTCTGTTTCTGCGAATGTTTGATGTCGACCACACTGACAATGATGGGAAAATGCTGGTGTTGATCCAGAGTACCTTTGCCAATTGATTTGGTTTTCCTTACATGATGCCGTATATCCAGTGGTGACATCGGTGGAAGAAATTGGTGCCGCAGATTCGGGGAGGCTTGGTCAACCGGTTGGGCGACTTGTAAAGATGATCAGCAAGTGTTGTTGGTTGCTCGTCGGTTTCCTTTCTACCTGTACTTTTGCTACCTTTTTGCCGGCCTGGTCCATGCGAACGCTGACGTCATTGCTGTGCTCGAGTTAACACCAGCCTTGGACCAAAAATTGAGGCGGAACCTTTTGGATTATTCGCATGCGATTACTCGTTGCGAAGCCGTGAGTAACTTTGGTGTCGGTGTCTATTCAAAGTAACCGCATCAAAGATGCGAAAGTTTTTCAGTCTGGTGAAGCGATTGATTCTGTCACGGTGACTGTTGCTATTGAGCAGGAAAGAGGTTCTGTAGATGAACTTCGTTTGTTCGTGACTCATCCCCTGCCTCCCATGAACAACGCCCTCTTTGAAAATCGGAATCAGCAACTGAGAGATTTAGCAGAGCAGATTTAAAAGTTCCGTCAAGGAAATTCAGGGATTCCAATTGTGCTCCCGGGGGATTTGAATTTGACGCCTTGGTCACTTTGGTTTGTTGAACTGCAATCGCAGAGTGGTTTGGTGCGGGGGGGGTAGCAATTTCACTCTGACGCCAACTTGGTATCGTTTTCCGAGCTTGCCGTTCGGTCTCATTCTCGATCATGGCTTGAGCGATCCATCACTGGAGTGCACTGAGTTTCAGGTGGGAGGACCGATAGGATCGGATCATCGATCCCTCACGATTGGGCTTGCGTCTGAACATTAAGGAAATGCAGTTGTTTCAGTTTTTTGATCTGTACTTCAGCAATCAGTGTTTTTTGATCGGTGTTTCAGTGATCGGGTTGAATGCAACAGTGGCTGCGACGCAGCGTGCTTTGAATCTGTCGCATCCGCGTGCAGGTCGGTTATTTTGATTCACTGCTTGCTGGAATCCGTGTTTCGACGGGCTGAGCAGATTCGTCCGTGGGTGGAATGTCGCGTGCATTTTCCCGTTGGGGCTGGCCTCTGAACATCATCAAACATGACACGCTGATCAAGGCGATCGCAACAAGGCCTTTGAACCGGCTTGGCGAGATTCGCCGACTTACCAGTACCCCTGCCTGCACGCCCGCAATCGATAGAATTGCAATGGTCAGGATTGCCCACCCCGAGTCGACCGTCACATGACCGCGAAGAAACAGCAATCCTACTTTGTAGAGTGCAATGATTATTAGGCACTGGGTAATGAATGATTTGAATCGATTCTGCGGCCATTCTTGCTTGAGACCAAACGCTGCTATTGGTGGTCCGGCGATGCTGACTGCACCTGCCAGAAATCCACCAGCAGCGCCGGCGATAAAGCAGGCTGTTGATTGTCTGTCTGAGCTCGATTTTGGTTCATGTGTTTTCAGGCTCATCCACACCATGCCCAGTATCCCAACACCCGTGCATCTGACGAGTAGGTCGAGCGGTAGCCGTTCGAACAATGCAAAGCCCAACGGAAGGAAAATTGCAGCTCCGAGAAGGGCTGGTCTGAGTGAGTGCCAGTCCACTCCATCACGATAGGCCCATGCAGCCATCATCAACATGGGGACGCTGCTGATTGAAACAATGACATGCGCTGAACGCCCGTCGATAAAAAAAGGCAGCAGCGAGATTGCAACAATTCCGAAACCAAAGCCAATTGCACTGTGGACGAATCCGGCAAAAAAGGCGATTGCTGCAAGGATTCCGAGCAGAGTGAGGCTTGTCTCCACTACTCGGGTAGCTCCTCACCACGCGTTTCTTTGCCAAACATCACAACGACGGCGCCAATCAGGTACACCGGAGATAACCAAAGTACCTGACGTCCCGGGCTCAATTCCAACAGTGGTACAAGAATGAAAAATACGGCAGCTGCCCCTAGTCGGCCCATGTTGAAACAGAATCCCGTGCCTGTCCCGCGCAGTCGCGTTGGGTAAAGTTCGGGGAAATAGACTGCATACCCCGCATGCATGCCGAGAGTAAAGAAACCGAAGATTGGCAATGTGAAGGTGAGGACTGCTGGAGAGGCTTTGTTGGGAATCAGATACAGGAACAGCAGCAGCACCATGCCAAAAGCAATCACCTGATAAAATACAAAGGTTCCACGTCTCCCAAGTTTGGATGAGATCCAGCCAAACATCAGTAAGCCGAGACCGCCTCCAATCGTATTCAGCGTCATGCCCAGCAGTTCGGCACGTTTGATTTGTGGCTTATTGTCCTTGAGTATTTTTTCTTTGGCATTCTTGTAGGTGTTTTTTTCTTCTGCGGAAGCATCTGCTTCGATGGGATTGAGGCCCGCCTGTTCCAAAACATCTGCCTCAGCGGGGCCAAGCAGCGCATTCTTGCCATAGATATGAATGCCCCAGAAGGTCACCAATCCAACGGCTGCAAGGGAAACACCGACGAAGGTCGCACGCCGATTTTGTGCGAAGAATAATTCTTTGATGCGTCCTCGAGCCTGCGTGGGATCATCCGCCGCACGGTCCTTGGCCCTCTGCCACGAGTCAGGCTCACGAAGTTTCCATCGGATCCAGACGGTCAAGAGCGCGGGTAGCACTCCAATGGCGAATCCCACACGCCAGCCCTCGAAGCCGGCCTCAGCCAACATCGCGTTAAATGAAGCATTTCCAATCAGGAAGTAAATGGTGGTCACCGCAAGCAGTGTCCCAAATACACTGGAAGCATGGAAAATCGAACTCATGACTGGACGGGAACGCGTTGGCATGACTTCTGCAACCATCGCCGAAGCAACCGCCCACTCGCCACCGACCCCCATGGCCACCAGAAAACGCAACAATACCATTTGCCAAGGTGCTTGAGAAAAAGCACTAAGGCAGGTGAAAAGGGAATAAAACAAAATGGTGTAGATCATCGTTTTCGATCGACCGATCCGGTCGCTGAGCGCACCAAAAAAGACTCCACCTACTGCCCCGCCAAGTAAAAAGAAACCGAGTGCAATATTGTTCCACTTACTGACTTCGGATTTTGCAGGCTCCATGCCAGGCTCAGGGGTAAGCAGCGCTGGCATGGCATCGGTCATCGAAGCGACAAATATCTGTCCTTCAAAGACGTCGAAGACCCATCCCAACGATGCAATTAGCAGCACAAGCCATTGGTATTTAGTTATTCCCTCGTACCATTTCAGTCGTGATTCGTCGTTGCTCATGGCGGGCTGGGTTGGGTTGAGGGAAAGTTGGGGGAGAAGGTAAAGGTGTGGCGACTTAGCAATTGATGGCGAAGGTCTGTGTCTGCATTTCAGCTAGCGACGCCACTACTTTTCGTTTGCCTTGGAACGGTCGGCGAGCATGCATGGCAATTGTGTTGTCGATCAACGCAATGTCTCCTGCCTGCCATTCAAGATCGAATGCAAGTTCTTCTGCTATTTCAGTAGCTGCTAGCACCGCTTCGGGATCGACTGGGGTACCGTCTCCGTGCTGAATCGCTTTGGATGGGTCATTGCGATTATCCTTCCAGCCGCTGAATGCGGCAATCAACTGATTGAAGAAGACTTTTCGTCCGTCAGATGCTTCCATCACTGCTGGAAGAGGCGGGGACGTTGATTTGAGGCAGCCATCGGTTTGCCATTGCCAAGAATACCCTAGTTCGGCGAGTCGGCGTTCCGCTGCGTCTCGACTATCGGCGCCGAGCGTGCTTCGCCAGCTTCGCCCCATGCCCGAGTTGGCATCATCATCATCCGGCATGACGTTGGTATATCGAAGCCCTTTTTCCTCACACGCATCGGCGAATTGAGGATGGGTTTCCTGAATGCGTTCATATAAGACATCCGAGCGGCACAAGGGTGTCGCACCACCCTGATCTGCGGCAACTTCACAACTGAAAAAAATCCAGCGAGGGTAGAGTGGTGTCTGTGCCATCTCGTGATGGAAGAAAATGCGTACTTCGGAAGGTGCTTCGTTAGCAGAAAATACTCTGTCCGTTCGGTTGATTCGAACCGCATTGGAAAGCGATTTTTTGTAGGGAAAATTATTCAGCTCGAGAGCGGAAACCATCGCATCAAAATCAACTGCATCTGCGATAGGGAAATCTCGCAACAGAACGGCACCATGTTTGT